>MTET01003948.1_pt1 | contig 212131 bp, 181 predicted proteins | sample 1042671 | NCBI WGS metagenome assembly MTET01 (sample SAMN06185814, study PRJNA358809) | soil metagenome | isolation source: garden soil control | place: India | collected 2015-05-23
AATTTTACTTGGTCACTTTCTGATTAATTTCATTTCGAAACCATCATAAGTGCCCACACAGATAATTGATTGCTTATTATTAAAGAGCGTGCTTTGAACTTTCAAAGCGGGAGGCGTATGTTACACTTCCCAGATTTTAAGTCAAGCGTGAGGAGGGTTCTTTTTAAGACTCATCGTCACGTTCGACTCTTTTTTACCTCACTTCGTTTTTCGGGGCTTTCATCAGCACCCTGAAGCGAGGCGGCCATTTTAGTGATTTAAACTCTGCTGTCAAGCGTCTTTTTCAAGATTTTTGAGCGCTTCGTTTTATCACCCGGCTTGCCAGCTAAACTCGTTTAGCGCAGCACCCCGTGGCATGGCGCGCATTATAGAGCGTTTTAATAAGGCTGCAAGCAGAGTTTATAGAAAACTTAGGGTTTTTAGATCGTTCGCAGAAAAATGCAGCAAAGTGCTTATTTTCAGACCTTTTTAATCGCTAACAAAGCTTTCAGACGCTTTTTACCGTATGCAAAGGCCTTATTAAAGATATGATGACTTACAGGTATATAGTGGCGTTCTGTAGGCGAGAGCCAAGGTATGTCTGCTACATCCGGATCGTTAATATAGACAAAATCTACGTCTACCGCGCAGATAACTATCCAATGCGGTGCTTTCGAGCGGTCAAACTGCCAGGTACTGATTAGTGCCAACAAGATATAGCCATCCTGGAGTAGTTTACTTATTAGATCTAGATCCGGTTCGGTGATGAATAAAGGCAGCCCCAGTTGCTCAACTTTAGCCTGATCCGCCTGGTATACCCTTTGTATTACCGACTTTTTAGCTGCGCTGCGCACCGTATCTAAAAATAGTGGTCCTTGCTGATTCAGGAAGATTTGCACTTTGAAACCACGCTTTGCCGCAGCCAGCGCCAAACCTCTTGGACCACAACCACCATGACCAGACGTCATAAATACCGTTGTTGCTTCCCGCCACAGTTCAATTTCCAGATGCTCAGGACCGTATTCGCCCGGTTGAAAATAGTTAAATACCATTAACAGACAAGCCGGGCCGCAGGTAAAAGGTGTGGTTTGAGCAATATAGGGCACCAACTTGGTATAGGACGCAGCCTGGTAATGATGGATTTGCTTTTGCAAACACAGCGCATCACTGTGATCTTCATAAAAATCCAGTTTAACGCCAAAAGGAAGATAACCGAGTTTTTGATACAACCTGACTGCAGCATGATTATCAGGCCGCACTTCTAAACGCACCAACACACAATGTCTTAGCAATGCCTTTTGTTCTGCATCGGCAATCAGGCGTTTAGCTAAACCCTGACCTTGCAACTGCGGTAAGATGGCAATTGAATATAATCTGGCCATACTAGTACCACGCCGGTAGATTAGTAAGTAATAACCCACAACCTCCTTATCAAGACAGAGCACGAACAGATCACTACGCTTCTCGGAGATAAAGCGCCTAAAGCTGCGTTGACTCAGCCGATCGCTCTGAAAACATTGCAGCTCAATCACTAATAACGCCGATAAGTCCTGGCTGGTTGCTTCACGGATCTCAATAACTTTTTGCACATCCATCCGACGCAGTACTCAAAGCAGATGTCAGGTTATGCTCAGTATAGTAGCGGAATTTATTTTTATTACCGATACTTTAGATAAGTTCTCAGGAAAGAGGATAAGCTCAACTTTATGGCAAAACTGGTTATTGTCGTCGACAAACTGCAAGACTGGGCTCCGTTCTATCAATATGATGGCGTGATGAGTCTGCCAGCCTATTTAAAATGGCAGCCGAAACAAAAACAAAGAGTCCGGGTCATTAATCTGTGCCGACAGTCACATTATCTGGGAACCGGCTATTATTGTTCATTATTGGCGGAAGCCCGCGGCCACAATGTCATGCCCTCATTAAGGGCTTTTAATAAATTTAATCGTCATGAGATATCCGAGCTGATTGATGAACTGCCCGGAACGCTGCAAAACCTGTTGGATAAAGCTTTAGCTGACGCAAACGACCAACAACTGATATTTAATATCTATTTTGGTGAAACCTCCGACAAGACACTACGTAAATTTGCAAGTTATCTGTTTGATGCCTTACCGGTACCTATTCTACGGGTTGAGCTAACCCGGAAGAAAAACTGGCAGATCCGTTCAATCAGAATCGGGGCGGTTCATAAGTTAACCGAAATTGAACAAGGGCATTTTGCCGAGGTTTTAGAACGTTACAGCCATAAAATCTGGCGCCTGGAACCGAAGAGCGCACGCTTTAAGTACGATCTAGCGATCCTGACCAACCCAAAAGAGCCCTTTCCGCCCTGCACTCCCAAATCGATAGCGTTATTCCGAAAAGCCGCCAAGCGCGCAGCAATGGATACCGAGTTAATCAGCGCCCGGGATATTCAGCGCTTAGCTGAATTTGATGGTCTGTTTATCCGCGAAACCACAGGCGTTAATCATCACACCTTTCATCTGGCGGTAAAAGCGGAGCGCGAGGGATTGGCCGTCATCGACGATCCTAACTCGATCTTACGCTGTGGTAATAAGGTATACCTACAGACCCTATTTCAGCAGCATAAAGTACCGGTGCCGGATGGTTTAATGTTATTTAAGCAGGACGAGGATAACCTGGAGCGTGCCGCGGATACTCTAGGTTTGCCTTTGGTGCTAAAAATTCCGGATGGCAGTTTTTCCCGCGGTGTCGTTAAGGTCAGTACCTTAACAGAACTAAGGGCACAGTTAACGGCATTGTTTGAACAAAGTGCCATTATTCTGGCTCAGCGCTATACCTATACCGAGTTTGACTGGCGGATTGGCGTATTGAACGGTCAGCCACTATTCGCCTGTAAGTATTTTATGGCGCGTAACCATTGGCAAATTTATAAACATGGTAAAGGAAAAACGCAAAGTGGCGGTTTTACCACCTGCGCGATTGCAGAGGTGCCGACCCATGTGCTGCAAGCAGCGCTTGCCGCCTGTAAACCTATAGGTGACAGTTTATACGGTGTCGATCTGAAGCAAGCTGGTGATCAGGTGTTTGTCATTGAGGTTAATGACAATCCCAATATTGATGATGGCGTAGAAGATTTGTACTTAGGCAGCAAACTCTATGACCTGCTGGTGGAAGATTTTATCCGGCGTATTGAATTAAACCGATAAAAAAACCGGCTTAAGCCGGTTGATTTGGTGCAGATGGAGAGACTCGAACTCTCACGCCTTGTGGGCACAAACACCTGAAGCTTGCGTGTCTACCAATTCCACCACATCTGCGTTATGTTTACAGCGCTAGCTGCTCAACATGGCGTGCAGTATAACGATTTCAAAAGCAGCGTCAACTGGCTTTTTTAAAAATCTTACTGTTTGCTTAAATTTACAACGCGCTTAATCAGGAAGTAAAAATAAATGCCTGCAAAGCAGGTTTTTGCCAAGGACGGCAAAACACAAAAATGTAGGGAACATTTTTGGACAGCCGAAGGCTGGTCCCGAAGGGATGCCTGCATGGATTGCAGGCACACAAAATTGCAGGAGCAATTTTGGACAGTTTCTGCTGGCCTGCGAAGCAGGTTTTTGCCAAGGACGGCAAAAACAAAAAAACCGGCCTTAGCCGGTTAATTTGGTGCAGATGGAGAGACTCGAACTCTCACGCCTTGTGGGCACAAACACCTGAAGCTTGCGTGTCTACCAATTCCACCACATCTGCATAACGTTTTGCGCAGTACGCTCAACGTGGCGTGCAGTATAGCGACTTATCAGGCCGCGTCAATACGATTTTCAGCCTGATAAGCGCGGTTGCACAATTTAGCAGCGTTTTAGCCTTTTTGGGCTTTTTTCAGCAAGCCAATCTCTTCCAAACGTTGCATCAGATAGTCGTTAGAGTTAATCGGCTCCGGATAGCGGTTTGGCCGCTCAGCACTGACACAGCTGGCTAGGGTTTCAATCACATAATCCGGATTCGGATGCATAAAAAACGGGATAGAATAACGAGGCTCACCCGCCGCTGCCCCCGCCGGGTTCACCACCCGATGCGTCGTTGATGGCAGTACATGGTTAGTTAAGCGCTGCAGCATATCGCCGATATTGACGACAATAGTGCCTTCAATGGTGGTCACCGGTAACCAGCTACCATCGCGGCGCAAAATTTCCAGTCCCGCCTCATTAGAGCCCACCAATAAGGTGATCAGGTTAATATCTTCATGCTGACCAGCCCGGATCGATTGGGTTGAGGTATCCTTAATCGGCGGATAGTGAATAGGCCGCAGAATGGAATTACCGTAATTAACCTTGTCGGCAAAGTACGACTGGCCTTGCCCCAGGAAAAGTGCCAGCGCTTCCAATACCCGGTTACCCAGCTTTTCCAGCTCGGTGTATAAACGGTAAGTCGCGTCTTTAAATGCCGGTACTTCAGTTGGCCAGACATTTGGATATAAACTGGGATGCGGCGCCGGGCCGTCCAGCTCCCGGCCAACATGCCAGAATTCCTTTAGATCCGGGTGATTAGAATCCTTGGCTTTTTCCACACCAAAACCGGTGTAACCACGTGCCCCACCCTGACCAGGCTGGTGATACTTGGCTTTAACTTCGGTTGGCAGTGCAAAAAACTGCTTAATAGCTTGATAAGTGTTCTCTATTACCTCATCCGGAATACCGTGACCACTAATGCCACAGAATCCAAACTCAGTATAGGCCTTGCCAATTTCGGCAACAAAGTTATCTTTGTCGGTGGCAAACCGTCTTATATCCAACGTTGGAACATGTTGAGTCATATAAAAGACCTGTTTTTAGCCTAAAGAAAAAAAGAACCCTGCAATCGCAGCGCTCATTAAATTCGCTAATGTTGCAGCAAGTAAGGCTTTTAAACCTAACTCGGCAATATCAGCGCGCCGGCCTGGCGCCATACCACCCAGGCCGCCTAACAAAATGGCAATTGATGAGAAATTGGCGAAGCCACACAGGGCGATAGTAACTATCACCTGAGTATGCGCGCTTAACTGCTCTTTCACCTGCACAAAGTCGAGGTATGCGACAAATTCATTAATCACCAGCTTTTGACCGATAAAACTACCAGCCGCGCGGGCTTCTTCCCAGGACACGCCCAGAATAAAAGCCAGTGGTTGGAATACGTAACCAAAAATCAGTTGTAAAGTAAGATCGTCTTTACCCAGCCAACCACCGATTCCACCGACAATGCCATTAACCAGGGCGATTAAACCAACAAAAGCCAATAACATAGCACCAACATTCAGTGCCAGCTGCATACCACTGGAAGCCCCTGCGGCTGCGGCGTCAATCAGATTAGTATGCGGCTTTTCAGTGGTAATCTCTGCCAGATCATTTTTGGGTGTTTCGGTCTCCGGCAAAATCATTTTTGCCATTAAAAAACCACCCGGTGCCGCCATAAAGCTGGCCGCAATCAGATACTTTAACTCCACACCTAAACCAGCATAGCCGGCTAATACCGAACCAGCTACCGATGCCAGCCCCCCTACCATCACGGCAAACAACTCAGAGCGGGTCATCGTTGGGATAAAAGGTTTAACAATAAGTGGCGCTTCAGTCTGACCAACAAAGATATTGGCCGCAGCGGACATCGACTCAGGCCGGCTGGTGCCCAGTAATTTTTGCAAACCGCCACCAATTAAACGAATTACCCAGGTCATAATACCGACGTGATATAGCACCGCTATTAATGACGAGAAGAAAATAATGATGGTTAGTACATGGATTGCAAAAATAAAGCCTTGCGAAAAGTTACCCAAGTCACCAAACAGAAACTGGATACCGGCGTTGGCATAGCCAATAACGTTCGCTACGACCTGAGAGATGCTATATAGCACCTCCTGACCAAAGGGCACATAGAGCACAAAGGCACCAATGGCAATCTGAATGGCAAAGGCGCCACCGACAGTACGCCAGTTGATCCGGCTACGATTCGCCGACGCCAAATAGGCGACTAATAACAGGGCGGCAATGCCCACTAATCCCATCATAATGTTTTCCTGGTTGTTATTCCGACAATAGCTGGCGGATTTTTGCTTTTATAATATCGATAGCAATCTGGTTTTTGCCACCGCGGGTGACCACCAGATCGGCGTATTGTTTCGAGGGAGCGATAAATTCAAAAAAGGCTGGGCGAACGGTGCTTTCATACTGTTCAGTTACCGAGGACAAACTACGACCACGGTCTTCAAGATCGCGCTTGATCCGGCGCAGCAAACAGATATCCAGCGGCGTATCCATAAAAACCGTGATATCAAACTGCTCACGTAACTGCTCGTCGGTCAGCAATAAGATCCCTTCTACCAGGATCACTTTTGCCGGCTGAACCTTGATAGTGTCTTCAATGCGGGTGTGAAGTTTATAGCTATATTGCGGCATCGCTATGGTTTGGCCTGCACGCAATGCCTTTAAATGTTCAACCAGGAGTTCGTGTTCGAAGGCTGACGGATGGTCATAGTTAGTCAGGATCCGTTGTTCAAACGACAAATGACTCTGATCACGGTAGTAGGCATCTTCAGACAAGATCGCAATCCGTTCGCCACCCAACTCAGCTACCAGTTCCTGATAAACGGTTGAGGCAAATAAACTTTTGCCGGATGCTGACGCACCGGCTATTGCGATAATGGTTCTTTTACCCATAGCACTGCCCAAAGAATTGCAAATAGCTGGTAATTATCGCTAATAACGCCGTGATTAGGAATAAAAACTTCCAAAAAAAATGCCAGTCAATTGACTGGCATTTTTACGACCGCTAAATATTTAGAAGCGGTAGCTCACACCCATTTTCAGTCTCCAGGTAGAGAACTGGTTGTAGAACTTGTCGTAGTTGTTAGTGTTGCTGGTAACGTTACCATAAACGTACTGGCCAGTAGTTGGGTTGATTGTGAAGTCAACCAACTGAATAGTACCGAAATCACTACCATAGACGCGACCTTGTGAACTGTCCAACAGATTCAGGAAGTTAGCGATAGTGAAGTAGAAGGTACCTTTATGGCCTTCTAACAGACCCGGGATTTCCTGACGGAAGTTCAGATCCAGTGTCGTCACCCAAGGAGTGGTGCTTGAGCCACGAGGTGCATAACCGCCAGCATACTTATCCAAGCCCAATGCATTGATGGTATTGAAGAAGTTGGTGCGGGCAGCATCAGTCAGGAATACTACGTTAGGGTCATTTGGTGTTGGGATATACACCAGTAACGCGTTAGAAGTAGTACCCGGGCTCAGCAGGTTGTATGGGTTACCGAAACCGGTACTGTTATTAAACGCCGTGTTATTACCGTTCAGGAAGTAGGTAATTGGCTTACCTGAGCGACGCTCATAGAACATATTTACATTGGTCTTGTAACCAGCGAAGAACTCATGCTCGTAGCCGAAGTTCACCACAAAACGGTGCTCGGTTTCAAAAGCTGAACGACCGATCAGTGCTTCGTTACGGTTAATTGCCGTATTGAAACCGAAGTTACTGCTCGCAGTTGAACTGGTACTGGTATGAGCGTCGGTAATATCCTGATTGGTATAAGAGGTAGTCACACGAATACCGTTATCCCAGGCTTTGCTCAACATAGTGCTGAAAATCTTAGAACGACCTTCTTTATCCGCATTGGTCAGCATGATGTCGCGTGGCTGAGTAGCATTGTAGATAATACGTTGACCGTCAGCAGTAAAACCTGCTTCACGACCAGTCAGACTTGGATCGATCCAGAAAGCCGTATTTTGTGGCTTTTTGTACATATATTCCGTGGTCCACATTACATCATCAGCAACGTAAGGAATATTAATCATATAGTCTGCAGCTAACTGGAAGCGCCAGTCAGATGGCATCTTAAAGTTAGGATCAGTGAAGTTAGTACCGGCAAATACTGCTGAATTAGCAACAGCATCTTTAAATGCTTGCGGAACGTCTTTGATATCTACACCAACCAAAGCAGCAGCCAGTGGGTTGCTTGATGGACGGCTAACATCAAACTGTGCAATACCTACACCAGGATTTGAGTAAGCGTTTGAAATCCAAACTGTTGGTTGACCACCAGAGAAGCGACCAATACCACCACGAATGGTTAAATCATCAGCAGCGTCCCATTTAAAACCAAAACGTGGCAGGAAGATACCTAAACCATCCAGGTTTTCAGTGTTATCAAACCCAGTGCGGTCTTTCGCTTGCTGGTTAAACTTAGGAACGTCGCTTGATGCCAGCATTTCATAACGCAGACCGATATCAATTTGCAGACTATCGGTAGCGAACCACTGATCATGAACATAGAACGCATGCTCGTCACGAACGAACTCAGCAGCTGCATCAGCTGGATTTAAGCTGGTAGCATTTTGATAAATCAAGCGTGAAGCTAGACGGTTTTCAAAATCCGCTAAACTATTGAACGTGTAGGAACCTTTAGTGTTCTGTAAGAACATGTTAAAGATATCCAAACGTTTGAACTGGTAACCGAAGCTCAGGTTGTGATCACCCAACAGATAATCAGCATCGATAGCAACGATGGTTGACTTCTTATTCAGTTCGTTTGAATGACGTGAGAAGTCAGAACCTAAACCGATGTTGTTACTACCGACACCGATATTTACAGTGATATCACCAAAGTCACCAAAAGAAGCCTGAGTCGTTGGGTTATCAATATAGGTCACACTAAACTGAGTCGAGAAGTCAGGCGTCCAGTCAGAATATAGCTTAAACGCGTAGTTGTTCAGATCTTCGATACGATTGTACCAGTGTGAAGACAAGCGTAAACGGTTAGCTGCAGAAGTGGTATTTGCAGTTCTGTTGCCTTTGTTGTACTGATAGGTGAACGCTGCGCGGTGATCCTGGCTAATGTTCCAGTCCAGCTTAACTAACAGCTTCTTGTCATCAGTAACAGGTGTTAAATCCCAAGAACCAGCATCAACACCGTAAACGTCACGGGCAATACGACGCACTGCTTCATAATCGGCTAAAGTAGCTACTGAAGTGTTCGCTGCACCGCTACCAGCCAGACCCCATTCGATCGGTGTATCAGCTTCATAGAACTCGTAAGAGACGAAATAGAACAATTTATCCTGAACGATAGCACCGCCTAAGGTCGCGCCATAGGTATATTCATCAAAGTTCAACGGACGAGGAGTACGGCCATCTTTTGGTGTACCAGCCCACTTATCGCTTTGCTTTTCGTACATCACGCTGCCAGTAAACTGGTTTGTACCAGATTTAGTTACTGCGTTAATTTTAGCGCCTTGGAAACCGCTATCCTTGGCATTAAAGGGTGATACATCGATAGTGATCTGGTCGATGGCATCTAATGAAATAGGTGAACGGGTCGTTGGATAACCGTTAGCGTTCAGACCGAAGTCGTCGTTCTGGGCAATACCATCGATACTGATACTGTTAAAACGTGGGTTAGTACCGGCAACCACTAACTCACCATCTTTGGCAGTTAGTACGGCCAGTGGGTTATTCCGCACCACATCTTTAATATCGCGATCAAAACTTGGGGTATTAGCAACATCATTGGCACTGAAGTAGCTGCTGCTGCCGGTATTGCCGGCCAGAATAGCAGTACCCGTAACGGCAATACGCTCAACTTGTTGGGCTTCTAACTCAGCGTTAATCCGGAAAGACTCGCCAAGTGAAATAAAGATGTTGTTATAAACCTTAGTACCTTGCGGGCTGGTAATGGTAATGGTGTAAGGACCACCAACACGTAAACCTGAGCTGGCAAAGGCACCGGCCTGGTTAGTCGTTGCAACAGAACGGGTGCCTGAAGGCACGTGTAAAATTTCAACGCGGGCATTGGCTGCAACTTCACCTGTTGCAGTAACAACGTTACCACGAATTGCAGAAGAGGTATCAGCAAATGCCATGTTGCTTACGCCAAGCGCGAGCGTAACAGCCATCGCTAAGTGTCTAATTTTCATATCGTTTTCACCTGGTAGTTGTGGGTTATGCTAAATCCGATTTAGTTTTTGCACAGATAATATTCAATCTGGGTATCCAAGCCTAAACGAAGATTATTTCACTTTCGTTACAGATACCAAATTATAGGAACTTATCTATAGTTATACTGTCAAAGGGCGTCCCCGTCATATTAGTGTAACATGTCTAATTTCTGATGCGAATAATAGTGCAGAAAATCAACGAAAAAAGTTCCATTTAATTTTATAATTTCTCAAAGACACCTCCCCTTCCCGACACTCTGCAGACATTATCAGCCAGCTTGCCCGGCCAAGACTGGATCTTCTGTTATCTACTGGCTATGCTGATTGACCTTTTCGTTATATCGGGAACAGCAATGCTTCAACGCTTGATCGCCAAACTTTTTGTTGGCTTTTTTTTACTCAACAGTCAGGTGCTTATGGCCACACAGCAAATCACTGTCGCTACCTTTAATGTCAGTATGGAAGCCGAGAACTACCTGCCGCGAGGTGAGAGAGGCAGCAGCCAAATATTGATTGATATTCTGGCCAACGGTGACCACCCTCAGGTAAAAAATATTGCTGCCATTATTCAGCGGGTGCGGCCAGACATCCTGCTGTTAAACGAATTTGACTATATTGCCGATCCGAAACAAGGTATCGAAGCCTTTATCAAAAACTATCTTAATCAGCCACAAGCCGGCAGCCAGCCGATTGATTACCCCTACTACTATTACAATACGGTCAATACTGGCCAACCCAGCCCGTTTGACCTGGATAATGATGGCGCGGCGACCGGTGTAGGCGCCGATGCCTGGGGCTATGGCTTTTATCCGGGCCAGTACGGCATGGTGTTGCTGTCAAAATATCCGATCCAGAGCGAGCAGATCCGCACTTTCCAGCATTTTAAATGGCGCGACATGCCGGGGCATAAAGTCACGCTAAAAGCTGACGGCTCCCCCTGGTATAGTGCCGCAGCCTGGCAACAACTGCCGCTGTCTTCGAAAGCCCATTGGGATATCCCGATACAGATCAACGGTATCAATGTACACCTGCTGGCCAGCCATCCGACACCGCCGGTATTTGACGGCCCGGAAAACCGCAATGGCAAACGCAATCATGATGAGATCCGGTTCTGGGTAGATTATCTGCAACCAACGCAAGCGACTTATATCTACGATGACCAGGGCACAACAGGTGGTCTGGCAGCCGGTAGCCGCTTTGTGATTGTCGGTGATCTGAACGCCTCAGCGGAAGGTGAAGGCGATGCGATTCATAGCGGTATCTTAAGTTTGGTGCAGCATCCGCTGGTAAACGGTAGCTTTGTCCCGACCAGTATTGGCGCTGCTGAACATAGCCCGGATCGTCCACACGCAGCCAGTCATACCGCCAGTTGGCGGATGCGGGCAGACTATGTGCTGCCATCGAAGCAAGGCTTGAAGATTAAAGAAGGTGGAGTCTTCTGGCCGGCAAAAGCCGATGCGGACTATCCGTTAGTCGGCGCCCGTGATGCCAGCTCAGATCACCGGCTGGTTTGGCTAACCCTGCAGCTCACCGATTAGCGCTTTAGCGCTTAATCGGTTGCACATGTACCGTGACCTCTTCCCGGTCATGGTACAGATGCCGCGCCTGCAGTTGATATCGGAATCCTGCTTCCTGTAACTGCTGCTCAAACGCGGCCAGTACTTCTTTTACCGTCTCGTAACGTCTTTTCATCGGTAGTTTCAGGTTAAAAATCGTTTCCTGACACCAGCCCTGAATTAACCACTGTGCAATGCGCGCGGCGACACGCTGCGGCTGCTCAATCATATCACAAACCAGCCAGTACACATTTTTCTTGGCGGGGACAAATTTAAAACCATCCACCATCAGATGCTTCACCTGTCCCGTTTCCATTAACGATTCAGCCATCGGACCATTGTCGATAGCGGTCACCATCATACTGCGTTTTACCAGCTGATAGGTCCAGCCACCTGGGCAGGCACCCAAATCCACCGCTTGCATTCCTGGCGCGAGCCGGGTTTCCCATTCATCTTTTGGGATAAAAGTAATAAAGGCTTCTTCCAACTTTAAAGTACTACGACTAGGTGCTTCCGGCGGGAACTTCAGCCGCATAATACCGTTTTCCAGCGCAGAATTATTCTCCGGGTAAGACAAACCCAGATAACCGCTGGTGCCACTTAATAAAAACAAGTGCAAAACCGGCGCACGTTTATGTTCTTTTTGCAGCATCACCCCAGCCTGACGCAAGGACTGGCGCAGTGGCACGGTCAGCTTGCGTGCAAGTGTCGATAACGTCTTGCCATCGTTCGTATCGGGGAATTCCACCCGCAAGCTACCACAGCCGCTAAGTTCCTCCGCCAGTGCTGCCTGCAGTACGGGCGCGATCCGATCCTGAGCTGGCAGCTCCAGTTCGCTGCTCAGCAGCAATAACCACTGCCGGATAAAGATAAAGTGCTGAAAATCGAAATCGCGGTAAAAGCGCTGTAACGCTTCACTGTCATAGGCCTCAAAGATCACGAAGGCGCTGTTGGCTTTCAATTTACAAAAACCAAACACCGCAAAGGCTGCGGCCTGATCCTGCAGCTCTGCCGCCGCTTCTTTTTCAAAGCCGGCACGGCAATATACTAATAATTGTTTCATCTTACTCTCTATGCCAGCTTGTCTGGCGCCAGCTTGCGATGGCCAGAAGCAGCCAACCTAAAATAAAACTTTGGCCCCCCAGCGGGGCCAAAGCTGAAAAATGTAGCGGCAAGGCAAAAACGCCGCTTAACAGTGTCCAACAAAACAACCAGACACCTAAATGCCAACATAGCCTGACGGCCAGTAACAGCTTCGTCGGCCGCCAAATATTTAGCAGCAGCAAACCCAGACTATGTAATGTCAACATGGCCAAAGCAGCCAACACCCGCCCGGTCGCCAGCTCCGTTAAGCTGCTGTGCCATAAATGCATCAGTGCTGCCGCAAGCGCCACTACTGCGCCGCCGTATAGAGCTGCCAGACTAGTACTTAACTTTAGCCAGAATTGCATCGATACTCCCGCGGGTAAACTCGGCGGCCTGTGTTATTAATTGGCGCTGGCTCAGGCCACTACTTTTAAGTGGCTGAAAATCGTGATCCGCTGTTTTTAACCAGTGTAAGATCACCCCGGGCCAAGCTGAAATCAGCGCGCTCAGTTCAGCGTAGTTGCCAAAGGGATCCCGTTCGCCCTGCATTATAATAAGCGGCCGGCTAAGCTCAGAAAAATGCCCGGTACGCCACTGTGCTTTACGCGGTGGATGAAATGGATAACCATAAGCAAACACCGCCCCAACCCGCTCCTCCAAAGATTCAGGCAGCGCGGCCAGCAGCGACGCAACACGCCCACCCATTGATTTACCGCCAATAAACAGCGGCAAATCGTCACCCAGCGCCTTTATCGCCGCAGCTAACTCCGGTAGCAAACTGGCAACTTTAGGCGGCGGCACCGGTTTACCAAGTTCGCGTTTACGCTGCATATAAGCAAACTCGAACAGCGCTACATCTATCTGCTGTTGCTGCAGCGCTGCGGCCAGCTGCTGCATAAAGGCGCTATCACAGCCGGCGCCGGCGCCATGGCAAAGTAATAACCTGGCCACCGCTGTCATGGTAGCACTCGCACAGCAAATGTCTGCGATACCAGAGAATTAACTCGCATTTAATCATCCATTGCCACTGCATTGGTAAATTGCTGCTCGGCAAATTCGGCCTGCTCAGCGCTGACCATATCCAGCATCCATTGTCGGAACGCTGTGATCTTGCCAAGCTCGGTTTGACTCTCGCGACACACCAGATAGTAAGAGTCTTTACTGATCAGCACATGATTAAACGGTACGATCAGCCGGCCAGAGCTAATATCTGGCCGCGCCAGTACATTATGCGCCAAGGCTACGCCCTGACCATGAATCGCCGCCTGCAGCACCATAGAGGAATGACTAAAAATCGGCCCCTGATTAACATTAAAGTTTTTAAAACCCTGGGTAGTAAACCAGGCTTTCCAGGCCCTGCGTGAGCCATCATGCAGCAGGTTATGAAAACGCAGATCGGTTGGCTCTTTCAGCGGTTTGCTGCCATTTAATAACAGCGGTGAACAAACCGGTAGTAAATATTCGGTATGTAATTTATCGGCATGCAGGTTTCGCCAGTTACCGCGACCATAATAAATGGCGACATCAACATCATCGGTCAGCGAGCCTTCATCCTGATCCACGGCCTTGATCCGCACGTCGATATCCGGATGCTGCTCACTAAACTGGTTTAACCGCGGCACCAGCCACTGAATGGCAAAGCTTGGCTGCAGGCTAACGGTCAAGGATCCCTTAGCACCACGCGCCAGCAATTTTTCGGTGGCTTCGTGTAGCTGCAAAAAGATCTCTTTAATATCGAGAAAATAGCTCTGCCCTTCTTCGGTTAGCAGCAAAGAGCGGTTTTTCCGCATAAAGAGTTTCAGCCCCAGATGATCTTCCAGTGCTTTGATCTGATGACTAATCGCCGCCTGGGTCACATAGAGCTCTTCGGCCGCCTTGGTAAAACTTAGATGCCGGGCAGCAGTTTCAAAAGCTTTTAATGCATTAAGCGGCGGTAAACGGCGGGCCATAAGTCTCCGAAACGGGCGTAATACAGCGCTTAGTTAGCAGGTGGCGTATAGCCATCAATCTGCACATCCTGCCCCTGGAACAAAAAGGCTTCCATCTGCTGCTCTAACAACTTGCGATGCTCAACATTCATCATATTCAGCTTTTTCTCGTTAATCAGCATCACCTGTTTTGCTTGCCACTGTGCCCAGGCTTCTTTGCTGATGTTGTCGAAAATTTTCTTACCCAGCTCGCCCGGATAGAACTGGAAATCCAATCCTGGCGCCTCTTTTTGCAGAAATTGGCAAAATACGGTACGGCTCATAATTTTTCCTTGCTCAGACTTAATGCAGCCAGCTGCTGCAGCAGGTTTTTTGCCGGGGCTGACAACCCCAGTTCAGGTATGGCGCTTATTGTATACCAGAGCGCGGCAGATTGCTCCTCTACCCGCGCCGGCAAGCTGGAAAGTTGCAGCCAAAGCGGATTGATCCATAAATGAAAATGGCTGAAGGTATGCCGAAAGGTCGCCAGCTCCGTTTGTTGTTGCACCGCCACGCCCTGCAGCGCGATAAATTGCTCGCGCTCTGCGGCAGTGGCAAATTCCAGAAAACCATATAAGCCGCCCCATAAGCCACTAGCCGGACGCTGCTTTAGCAACACCTGATCGGCTGCGGTTAACAGTAGCCAAAAACTTTGCTGCTCAGGTAAGGCTTTCTTTGGTTTTTTACCCGGATAACCTTGCTGCTCGCCCTTTAACGCCGCCTGACAATGCCGGGCCAGCGGACACTCGGCACAGCGCGGTTTACTGCGGCTGCAAAGCGAAGCGCCCAAATCCATCATCGCCTGATTAAACTGCTGAACTGTATCCTTAGGCGTATAGCGCTCTGCGAGTTGCCACAGCTGCTGCTCGACCTTTTTCTCGCCCGGCCAGCCGCTTACTGCGGCAAAACGACTCAGCACCCGCTTGCAGTTACCATCTAAAATCGGGTAGTGCTGTCCCAGCGACAACGACAGAATAGCGCCGGCGGTAGAACGCCCGACACCGGGCAGCGCCAATACTTGTGAAAATTCGGTTGGAAATTCGCCCTGATGCAGTTCGACGATCTGCCGTGCCGCCTGATGTAAATTACGCGCCCGCGCATAATAGCCAAGACCAGTCCAGTAGTGCAGCACCTCGTCGATCTGCGCAGCAGCCAGGGTTTTAACGTCCGGGAAACGGGCGAAAAAACGCTGAAAATAGGGTATTACTGTCACCACCTGAGTCTGCTGTAACATTACCTCCGAGAGCCAGGTTTTATAGGGGCTGGGCTGTTGCTGCCAGGGTAAATCTTTGCGGCCATGTTGCTGGTACCATGCTACCAACTGCTCACTAAACCACGTATCAGTTTGCAAAAATACGACTCCTGCCATTGAAAAGCGCCAATTGTAACAGAGCCCGAGGTTGAGCTTGCTACCGTTTCCAAGGATAATAGCCGACTTATTTTTCAGATTGGAGCTTTGCATGACCAACCAGGCCACACCGCCAAACGACCATCAGCCGGATGATGCCAGTACGCAACCTTATTTACGGCGGATCCGCTCTTTCGTGTTGCGTGAAGGCCGCTTAACCAAGGGCCAACAACTGGCGCTGGAAAATCACTGGTCAAGCTATGGCGTGAATTATCAGCCGGTACTACTGGATCTGGACCAGCTGTTTGGCCGCAGCGCCCCCCGGGTACTGGAAATTGGCTTTGGTATGGGCAAATCACTGGTGGCGATGGCAAAGGCCGCGCCAGCACAAGACTTTATCGGCATTGAAGTGCATAAGCCAGGGGTTGGTGCCTGCTTATCAGAAGCCGTTACGCAGGGCGTAAGCAATCTGAAAGTGTTTGAACATGATGCGGTTGAAGTGTTAGCTGAGATGATCCCAGAGCAAAGCCTGGATACAGTGCAACTGTTTTTCCCGGATCCCTGGCACAAAAAGCGCCATCATAAAAGACGGATCGTGCAGCCAGACTTTGTGCAGGCACTGCGCAGTAAATTAAAGATCGGTGGTGTCTTTCATATGGCGACCGATTGGGAAAACTATGCCGAGCATATGCTGGAAGTCATGCAAGCTGCCGAAGGTTTTCAGAACTTATCCGCCAACAACACCTATGTCGAACGCCCTGAACACCGGCCTTTGACCAAATTCGAACAACGCGGCCAGCGCTTGGGCCATGGTGTCTGGGATCTGATGTTTAAAAGGATAAGTTAATGCTTGCTAACAGCAGTCAGCTGATTTTACGCAACCTGGACGATTTACAGGGCCCGGTATTATTTGTCGAGCCAGAAGCCGACCAACTGGCCCGCCAGTTAGCGGCCCTGGGGCAAATCAGCTGCTTTACTACCGATGCCGCCGTTAAACAGCAGTGGCAGCAAGCCGGTGCCGAAGTTTACTTTAGCGCTACGCCGGCCTTTAGCCAGCAGTTTGCCACCGCAGTGTTGTTTTATCCCAAGAGTAAAGAACTACTGGCCGATAATCTGGCCCGTATCGCCAGTGCACTGCAGCCTGATGCCCAGCTCTATGTGGTAGGTGATAACAAAGGCGGTATTAAAAGCCTGGTTAATCATGCAGAGAAGCTGGGGTTACACGCGCATAAACTGGATAACGCCAAACACTGCCTGTGGTTTTCACTCGCTGGCGATCTCAGTCAACTCAAACCCGGCGCCATAAGTCAGTTTAGGATCCAGCATCAGGGTAAGAACCTGACAATCTGTTCGCTGCCCGGGGTATTTAATCATGGTAAGCTGGATATCGGTACCGCGCTGTTACTGCAGCACCTGGGTCATATCCAGGATGGCAAGGTGCTGGATTTCGCCTGCGGCGCCGGCATTATTGGCGCCGCACTAAAACAGCAGGCGCCAGGCATTGAGCTGTATTGCTCGGATATCAGCGCTTTGGCTATCACTGCTACCAACGCCACCTTGCAAGCTAACCAACTGAGTGGTCAGGTCATCGCCGCTGATGGTTTGCCCGCTCAGCCGCAGCTGTTTAAACATATTGTCAGCAATCCACCCTTTCACACCGGCATTAAAACCGACTACAGTATCAGTGAAGCCTTTATTGCCCAAAGCGCGGCGCGGCTACAATCTGGTGGTACCTTAACACTGGTTGCTAATAATCATCTCGCCTACCAACAACTGCTGGAGCAAGCCTTTGGTAAGGTAAATATTCTGGCCAAAGCCAATGGTTTTGTGATTTATCAGGCTACGAAAAAATAGCCTTAACAGGAGGCAGTAACGGTGCGGTTTAGCTTATTCGCATTTGGCAGTCTGATATTAGTAAAGCTGATGCCAGCGGCACTACTTGCAGCCGAAACTAACACGACCATCGAAAGCGCTACTGCGGCGACCAGCGCGGGTTGTTTGCAGGCACCCGGACGGACCCGGGCCTGTCCGCATAAACTGTACCGGGCTATGCAATTACCCGGTATGACGGCCCCGGCCCTGCGCTGTATTTGCGTCACTGACTTTGCGCCCCTGCTGACAGAGCCCGAAACGCCCGAGCAACGCTTGGCACAGCTGCGTTTAAAACAACAATTATCCGCACATTTGCAACATGATGTGGAGCCGGTACTGCAGATTATCCGGCGCTAGTGCGCTTGCTTCCCGACGGCCTAATCAGGCCGGTAACAACACCAAACGGCTGGCAAAACTTCCCAGATACTCTTCCTGACCAGCCAGCAGTACCGGGACCAGGTAAAGCTCATTGCGTTCCACCCAGTAAATCGCATTTTGGGTAAACTCTTCTGCCAAAGCAATGCCCAGCGCTTTATCACAAAACACCAACCAGCTTTTTTCCTGAAAACTGTAATCAGGTGCCGCCCCTATCACTGAGCGATAAGGACAACCCAGCTGCTGTAACCGCTGTTGCAGTTTCTTGTCCAGTAATTGGTTAAATAGCGTATGGGTAATTTGACCGGCAGGATTCTGGCCGCTGATGATGGCAAAACTCACGCCGGGAGCCAGGCCCTGGTGACAGAGGAAAATCGTTTCTTTATAACTTTGCCATAAATTCATGCTCGGCCTCCGCCCGCCAGAACTGCAACTACTATAATATTGATGGATAAAATTTCCACTTTCCTTTGCGAAAAAGCTGAATTCTGTTTAGCATCTAGTAAGCAGACTGCGAAAGTAAGGACCATCTGGCCGAACATGAGTGGCATCAATCGCACCACTTCAATGAAAACAGCATTAATTTTTTTAGTCATGCTGATTTGCAGTTTAACTTTGGCTGTGGCCCTGATTTTATCCAATGGCCTGGATTTTAAACGCCAACAAAAGCAACTGGAGCAAGAGTTAGCGGCCTTGCTCAATATTATTGCCATCAATACACAGTCGACACTGTTAACCAATAACAGATTTCGCGAAGAACAGCGCCTGGCCGCTTTTGATGCTATTACCGCTATTAAGAATATTCATATCTATAAATACGATGAAGCCGGGCAACAGCTTAATTTCTTCGTCAGTTATAATCGTAAAGATATTGGCCCCTGGCCACTGCAGATTGACCGTATCAGCGAAATCATTACCCAAAAACAACCGATCCGTAAAGGCGATACGCTAGAGTTTGGTCGAGCCGTGGTACTGGATAATCAGTTACTTGGTTATGTTTATGTTCGCGCCACCGCGGAAGAACTGACACAATCGCAACGTCAACAAACACTGGTCAGCATTCTGATCGCCATTCTCGCTTTACTACTCGGTTACATCCTGGTGTTACAGTTACAAAAGCGCTTTACCGGACCACTTAATGTGCTGCTCGATTTAGTACACCGCGTAGCGCGGGAAAGGGATTACTGTGTGCGGGCGCCGGCCGCTAAGGTGCAAGAGTTTAATCTACTCAGTCGGGCCTTTAATACGATGATGGATCGAATTGAGAGCCAACTGAATAAACGCGCACAGGCTGAAGACGAAATTAAGCAGTTAAATCAGAGTTTGGAGCAAAAAATTGCCGAGCGGACTGCCGCACTGCGGGAGTCGAATCAGGAATTATTAAATACCCTGGCCACCTTGCATCAATATCAAAACCAGATTGTTGAAACCGAAAAAATGGCCAGCCTGGGGCAGATGGTGGCTGGCATCGCCCACGAAGTAAACACCCCCATTGGCTTAGGGGTTACCGCCTCAACACTACTGCAGGACAAGGTTCAGGAAATTGAAAGCGCTTTTGAAAACAAAACGCTGAGCTCAAACCAGTTAGCGCGCTTTCTTAGTGACAGTAAAGAAAACCTGGGGATTATCTATCGCAACCTTGAGCGCGCCGCTGGCTTAATTAGCAGTTTCAAACAGGTCGCGGTTGATCAGTCGAATGAGAATCAGCGCCAATTTAATATGCTGCAGCTGATTAATGAAGTACTGCTGTCGCTGCGACCTAATCTGAAAAAGACGAATCATCAAATTCATATTGATTGCCCGCCGGAACTTACCATCAACAGTAAACCAGGGCCCATTAATCAAATCTTGATTAATCTGATTATGAATAGTCTGCTGCACGCCTTTGACGAGGGCAGCGCTGGTGAGATCAATATTCGGGTCGAGCTCAAACATCACCGCTGCCTGCTACATTACAGCGACAATGGCAAGGGAGTACCTGAGCATATCCGTAAGCGGATCTTTGACCCCTTCGTGACCACAAGACGTGGTGAAGGCGGCAGCGGCCTGGGAATGCACCTGGTCTATAATCTGGTCACCCAGGCGTTAAATGGCAAGATCCTCTTAGAAAGTAGTTTGGGTGAAGGCATTCAAATCGATATTGATTTCCCGGTGGGCAATCTAAGCCCAAGCAAACTAAATAATCGCTAGACTAACCACTTGAAAAATAAAGCAATCAACAAACCAGAAGCATTAGGAAAGACTAATTGTTAACAAAAATCTTGTTAACAATTGGCCGCTTGGATTATAATCAGCTTTAATTTGACACCTGTCAGACACAATGTCTACAGTCTAAATACCTACTTCTTACAACTCCCAAATAAGGTTTAACGCTAATGCAAACACCCGTGATTCTGGTCGTAGAAGACGAAGAAGTGACCCGTTTAAATCTGGTTAGTCTGTTTCAGGGAGAGGGCTATCAGGTTATCGAAGCCATAAATGGTGACGAAATGTATCAGAAACTGGAAACTAACCCAGTTAATCTGATTGTCATGGATATTAATTTACCCGGCAAAAACGGCCTGATCCTGGCAAGGGAATTACGGCAAAAGCAAAATATCGGACTGATATTCCTTACTGGCCGCGACAGCGAAGTTGATCGTATTCTCGGCCTGGAAATCGGTGCCGACGATTATCTGACCAAGCCATTTAATCCACGCGAACTCACTATTCGTGCCCGCAACCTGTTAAATCGTACAGTCGCGCAACCTGTAGTGGAAGAGCACAAGAGTGTAGTGAAATTCAACGGCTGGACGCTGGATGAAAATAGCCGTAATTTGACCTCTCCAACCGGGATGGCACGTCGTTTACCTAAGGGTGAATATCGTGCGCTGCGCTTGATGCTGGATACACCGGGTAAGATCTTCACCCGTGAGCAATTGATCCGTCATATGACCGGCCGCGAGTTGCGTCCGAATGACCGTACTGTCGATGTCACCATTCGTCGTATTCGTAAACACTTCGAATCTGATGTCGAGAGCCCGGAGTTAATCAGCACCATCCATGGTGAGGGCTATCGCTTTGTCGGCAAGATCGATAAATAATTAAGCGTCTTTAATATATTGCTGCAGAGTAGCCAGATGCTGCTCTGCAGTAAAATGCAGCTCCAGTAATTGCCGTTCCAATAGCGCCCAGTCAGGCTCCTGTTCTTCCAGCTTTCGTGCTTGTTCCTGTAACCAAAGTAAACCGACCGCGGCTGCCGCCCCCTTTAGTTTATGCGCCATACTTTGCAACTCTTTGAATTGTTGCTGCACCGCAGCCTCGAGTAACTTATTAATATAGCCTGGTAATAACTGCGCAAATAACAACACACTACGCTGCATCGCATCCTTACCCAACGTCTGTAAATAATGCTGCAAAATATTGGTATCCAGCACAGCCGGAGCCTGCTCGCTACTCGCCGCCGTCGGCGCGGTTTGCTCCGAGTTTTGCTGCAGTTTAAGAGCACTGGGCGAAAACAGCTCAGCTAATAATAAGTCTAATTTTTCGGTATTCAGTGGTTTGGACAGCACCCCGTCCAGCTTGATATCCGCCAGTTTCTGCTGTGCTTTGCGCACATTAGCTGTCAGCATCACAATGGGCAGTGCCGATAAATGACTTTCACTGCGGATATAACGGGCGATCTGATCGCCATCCATATCAGGTAGCTGCATATCCAGAAGCACCAGATCAATATCGTCCTCTGTTTCAAGCAAGGCGAGCGCATCCTCTCCGGTTTCGGCCAGTAACACTGTATGACCTCGCTGTTCCAACAGCGCCATCGCAATATCGGCATTTAACGGCACATCTTCAATCAACAGAATCGTTAGCGCCGGACAGTTAATGGGCGCGGGTTGTGACGGTGCCTGAGCAAACACGACGGGTAAACTGACGGTAAAACAACTGCCAGCGCCGGGCGTACTCTTTACACTGATCTCCCCGGCCATGGCTTCGATCAGCGAACGCGATACCGACAAGCCGATACCCGAACCAAGAATACTCAAGCGCTGGCCATCACGGGATTTATAGTACATATCAAAGATCCGTGGCAGATCATGATCGGCGATGCCAATACCGGTGTCGATCACCTGTAACTGCAGAAACTGCTGTGTTAGCTGACAGTGCAGGGTCACCTGCCCCTGCCGGGTGAATTTAACAGCATTACTTAACAGATTCCATAACACCTGACGTAAGCGCGTAGGATCCAGCAGCAGGTAGCAGGCGGTAGTGCCCTCTGTTTGCAACTGAAAACTCAACCCTTTTTGCTGACAGATTAACTGCGCAAAATTGCCAATATCATCCAGGAACTGCTGTAGCTGTACACCCTGGTAGACGATATCGAGCTCCTGACGGTCAATTTTATCCAGGTCAATAATATCGTTGAAGATATTACCCAGGGTTTCGGCACTGGTAAAAATGGTATTGGCCCAGCTGAACTGTTCCGGCGCCAGTTCACTGCCCAGCAGGCGCCGGCTTAAACCGACAATGCCATTTAGTGGGGTGCGCAGCTCATGACTGAGGGTTGCAATAAACTGGCCTTTGTCCTGATACGCTTTTTCTAACGCCTGTTCAGCCAATTTGCGTGACGTAATATCACGACCAAAGCCCAGTAAACCGATATAGCGTCCTTGTCTGTCATAAAAGGGTAAATGGCGCATTTCAAACCACAGTACATTGCCATCTTCTTTTTTAAACTCGACATCCAGCGTCAGCTCAGTCTCGGGTTCCGCCTGCTCATACTCAGATAAGATTGCCGCCTGCGGACTGTCTGCGGCATAGAGCTGGGTCAGATCCCGGCCGATCAACTCAGCCATTGGCCGCTCCATAATACTCTCGAACATCTTATTACAGCTGGCCAGTAAACCCTTTTCGTCGCGGTAATAAAACAGATCCGGCGAACTATCGACGATGGAGCGGATCAGCAAACTTTGCTCCGCCAATTCCTGCTCTGTTTTACGGCGCTCACTGATTTCTTTCCGCAGTTCTTCGATAGCCCGCCGCTTTGCCTGAAATGCCTTTTTCCGCTCCTCGATTTCAAAGTTAAGCTGCCGGATACTCTGCTGCATGGTCTGATTGAGTTGTTGTTCAGATTGCGTTGAGTTTTGTACAAATGACAAGGCCGCATCCAGCCTGACTACCAGATAACAAATCACAAACACCAGGCAAGCAAACAACGGCACCGTATAAACCAGCAGTAGTTGCAACTCATGAATGACCACTTCCCGGTTAAAAATCGCCGCATAACCGAGATAACTCAGTAGTACCAGCGCAGCCAGCAATAGCACCAGTAGGGTTGCCAACTGCCAACTGCCCCATTGCCGGATGCGGCGGGCCAGTGTTGTCAGCTGCGGTATTGAGGAAATTTGCATAGGTTAACCTTTGAATACTTGCCAATACCCGCCAAAGCCGCAGGCTTGATTCCTAACTAACGCCATGATTTTGCTAAGAGTACCCCTTTGCTGGCTGAGGCACAATCTGGTTGACGCACCGCCTATTGCGGCTTTATTCTGGCCGGCAAGATATAAACGCATAATTATTACTTTTTAATGTCAGCCAGAAATCGGTTCACTCTGGGCTACTCTGCTATTCAGATTTTGACCAAAGCGACTTATTGCCAAGATGCAGGCAGCAAGGTACTTTGATACCGGCTGGTGAATATGCGGCGGAATAGCACCATAGACGCGAAAAACCCACTTGCATTTTCTGATAAATCTCGGTATACCTGATACCCTCTATAAGTATAGACGGCTAAAACCTTCGAGTTAAAGACCGCACCACGTTAACCTCTGAGAGACAACCTGGTTTTTGCTTTCAGCAGTAGCACAGACAACAACAAGAATAATAATTCAAATAATATTAATAATTATTTATTTCAGGATAAGTTTGGAGGCGTGTCATGGCGTTGTATCAGCATAGTCAGGCAAGAGAGAACTGTGGCTTTGGGCTGATTGCGCACCTGGAAGGGGTCGCCAGTCACCGCATAGTCAGAACAGCAATAAATGGTTTAGACCGCATGCAGCACCGCGGCGGTATTTCTGCCGACGGCAAAACCGGTGATGGCTGTGGTTTATTAATGCAAAAACCGGATAGCTTTTTCCGCGCGCTGGCCGAGGAACATGGCTGGAACCTCGCGAAAAAATATGGCGTCGGGATGATTTTTTTAAGTCAGGACCCAATTAAAGCGGCTCTGGCAAAAGACATTATTAATCAGGAAATTGCCCGCGAAACCCTGACCCTGGTTGCCTGGCGTAAGGTACCGATCGATGCCAGTGTGCTGGGGCCTTTGGCACTGAGCTCAATGCCACAAATTGAGCAGGTGATTGTTAATGCCCCCCATGGCTGGGGCGATCATGATCTGGAACGTCGCCTTTATATGGTGCGTCGCCGGGTCGAAAAGCAGCTGACCGAAGATAACGATTTCTATATTCCCAGCTTCTCCTCTCTGGTTACTGTGTTTAAAGGCTTAATGATGCCGGCGGATTTACCGGGTTATTATCTGGATCTCGCCGATATCCGGATGGAAACCGCCATTTGCGTGTTCCACCAGCGTTTTTCAACCAATACGATGCCGCGCTGGAAACTGGCACAGCCGTTCCGCTTTTTAGCCCATAACGGTGAAATCAATACCATTACCGGCAACCGGCAGTGGGCCCGCGCGCGTCAGTACAAGTTTGCCTCGCCGTTATTACCGGATTTACAGGATGCCGCGCCCTTTGTTGGTCAAACCGGCTCCGATTCCAGCTCATTAGATAATCAGCTCGAATTATTACTGGCCGGCGGTATGGATCTGTTCCGTGCCATGCGCTTATTAGTACCGCCTGCCTATCAGGGCAATAAGGTGATGGACGATAACCTGAAAGCCTTTTACGAGTTTAACTCCATGCATATGGAGCCCTGGGATGGTCCGGCGGGCATCGTACTGACTAACGGCCAGCATGTGGCCTGTAATCTGGATCGCAATGGTTTGCGCCCTGCCCGCTTTGTCATTACCCGCGACAAGTTGATTACCCTGGCCTCCGAGGTCGGGATCTGGGATTACACTCCGGACGAAGTGGTCGAAAAAGGCCGGGTTGGCCCCGGCGAGATGCTGGCGATTGATACCACCAGCGGCAAGATCTGGCGCTCGGATGAAATCGATCAGGATTTAATGCAGCGTCACCCATATCGCAGCTGGCTGACCGAAAACGTACAGCGGCTGGTGCCTTATGAAAAGTATGAAACCGATCTGATTGGCAAACGCGTCTTTACCGATGACGAAATGCTGGTGCTGCATAAGCTGTTTAACTACAGCTATGAAGAAATTGAGCAGGTGGTGACGGTACTGGCGAAAGATGCGCAGGAAGCCGTTGGCTCTATGGGTGACGATACGCCGATGGCGGTGCTGTCGCGTAAGCCGCGCACCCTGTTTGATTATTTCCGTCAGCAATTTGCCCAGGTTACCAACCCACCCATAGATCCGTTACGTGAAGCCCATGTGATGTCACTGGCCACCAGTATTGGCCGCGAACATAACGTCTTTAAAGAGACTGCAGGCTATGCGCGGCGGATCCAGTTTGAATCCCCAGTGCTGATGTATTCAGATTTAAAACAACTGAAACAGGCGGATGAGAAATACTATAAGCACAAGATCTTCTCATTGAATTTCGACCCGGCACAGCAGGATCTGCAGCAAGCTGTCAGCACCCTTTGTCAGCAAGTAGTGAGTGCGGTAAGAGATGACCAAGTGGTACTGGTTATCCTGACCGACCGGCGCATTGCGCAGGGGTTATTGCCCATTCCTGCAGCTATGGCCGTCGGTGCTGTGCAACAAGCACTGGTTAATGCTCAGCTGCGCTGTGATTCGAATATTATTATTGAAACCGCTGCCGCCCGCGATCCGCATCACTTCGCAGTATTGATTGGCCTGGGTGCCACGGCGATTTACCCGTTCCTGGTTTATGAGACCGTCGAACAGCTGGTCGAGAAAGGCAATATCGCCCTGACCGCCCGTCAGGCCGTGCTGAATTACCGCAAAGGCATCAATAAAGGCCTGTATAAAATCATGTCGAAGATGGGGATCTCCACGGTCGCCAGCTACCGTTGCTCTAACCTGTTTGAAGCGGTCGGTATTCATCCGGATGTGATGGCGCAGTGTTTTAGCGATGTGCCGTCACGGTTAAGCGGCGCTAACTTTGCCGATTTCCAGCAGGATCTGCAGCAACTGGCTAACGTGGCCTGGTTAAAGCGCAAACCGATGAATCATGGTGGTCTGTTAAAATATGTGCACGATGGCGAGTACCATGCCTATAACCCTGATGTGGTACAAAGCCTGCAAAAAGCGGTACGCAGCGGCAACTATGAAGACTACAAGGACTATAGCCGCTTTGTAAACGAGCGGCCGGTCGCACATATCCGCGATCTGTTCCAGTTAAAAGCTGGTACGCAAGCGGTGGCAGTGGCGCAGGTCGAGCCGGCAGAGCAGCTCTATCCGCGCTTTGACAGCGCAGCTATGTCTATCGGCGCCTTAAGTCCGGAAGCACACGAGGCGCTGGCCATTGCGATGAACCGCCTCGGTGGTCGCTCCAACTCCGGTGAGGGCGGCGAAGATCCGCGGCGCTTTGGTACCGAGAAAAACTCGAAAATCAAACAGGTCGCCTCCGGCCGTTTTGGAGTTACGCCGCATTATCTGGTCAACGCCGAAGTGATTCAGATCAAAGTGGCGCAGGGTGCCAAGCCTGGCGAAGGCGGTCAGTTACCCGGCGAGAAAGTCACCGCTGAAATTGCCCGGCTGCGTTATTCAGTGCCAGGCGTGACGCTGATTTCACCGCCGCCACACCATGATATCTACTCGATTGAAGATTTGGCGCAGCTGATTTTCGATTTAAAGCAGGTTAATCCAGAAGCGCTGATCTCAGTCAAACTGGTGTCAGAGCCGGGTATAGGTACTATCGCGACCGGTGTCGCCAAAGCCTATGCTGATCTAATCACCGTCTCTGGCTATGACGGTGGTACCGGCGCCAGCCCGCTGACGTCGGTAAAATACGCCGGTAGTCCGTGGGAGCTGGGCTTAGCTGAAGTACATCAGGCTCTGGTAGAAAACGGTCTGCGTGATCGGGTACGGCTACAGGTCGACGGCGGTCTGAAAACCGGCCTCGATGTGGTAAAGGCCGCTATTCTGGGCGCCGAAAGCTTTGGTTTTGGCACCGGCCCTATGGTTGCGCTGGGTTGTAAATTCCTGCGCATTTGCCATCTGAATAACTGTGCGACCGGTGTCGCTACTCAGGACGCCACCTTACGCCGCGACCACTTTAATGGCCTGCCGGAAATGGTAATGAACTATTTCAGCTTCCTGGCGCGCGAAGTGCGCGAGCTGATGGCAGAGTTGGGCGTGACCGAGTTAACCCAACTGATTGGCCGTACTGATCTGTTGGATTATCGCAGTGCGCAAACGCAAAAACAGGGCAAACTGGATTTAACGCCTATTTTGCAAGCCTCCGGCGTAAGCTCGGATAAACCGCTGTACTGTGTACAAAATAATACGCCTTTTGATCCGGGCGCCTTAAACCAATTGTTACTGCAAAAATGCGAGCAGGCGGTACTGAAAAAAACCGGTGGCCAGCTAAGCTTGCCGATACGTAATACCGATCGCTCGGTTGGCGCGGCCTTATCCGGCTTTATTGCCCGCCAGCATGGTAATCAGGGTATGGCAACCGATCCTATCCGCATTAAGTTTACCGGTACTGCCGGCCAGAGCTTTGGCGTTTGGAATGCCGGTGGCCTCTATCTGTCGCTGCAGGGTGATGCCAACGACTATGTTGGTAAAGGCATGACCGGTGGTCAGATCGCAATTTACCCGGCTAAAGGCGCCAGCTTTGCCAAAAATGGCTTTACCATCGCCGGTAATACCTGTCTGTATGGCGCCACCGGCGGTCGCTTGTTTGCGGCTGGCCAGGTCGGCGAACGTTTTGCGGTGCGTAACTCCGGCGCCGTCGCCGTGGTAGAAGGTACCGGGGATAACTGCTGTGAATATATGACCGGCGGTGTGGTCGTAGTGCTGGGCTGTACCGGGGTGAACTTTGGTGCCGGTATGACCGGTGGCTTTGCTTACCTGCTAGATGAGCAGGATGATTTGGCACTGCGCTTAAATGGCGAGCTGGTGGAAGCACTGGATGTCGAAATGCCGATTTTACAGGAGCATTTACGCAGCCTGCTACACCAGCATGTCGAGGAAACCGGCAGCGATAAAGCGCAGCGGATCCTGAATGATTTCCACAACTATTTAAGCAAATTTAAGCTGGTAAAACCAAAAACCAGCGATGTAAATACCTTGCTTGGTCACCGCGCCCGCTCGTCTGCCGAGCTGCGCGTGCAAGCGATGTAAGGGAGGCGTTATGGCACAGAATGTATACCAGTTTATTGACGTAAAACGGATTGATCCGCCAAAACGCTCACTAACCGAAAGAACGATCGAGTTTGTTGAAATTTATCAGCCATTAAGCGCCACCCAGGCCGAGGGGCAAGCTGACCGCTGCCTGGATTGCGGTAACCCCTACTGTGAGTGGAAATGCCCGGTACATAATTATATTCCCCAGTGGCTCAAGCTGGCGAATGAGGGCCGTATTGTCGAAGCGGCAGAACTGTCCCACAAAACCAATAGCCTGCCAGAGGTGTGTGGCAGGGTTTGCCCACAAGATCGGCTCTGTGAAGGCGCCTGCACCCTGAACGAAGGCTTCGGCGCTGTCACCATCGGCAGTATCGAAAAATATATCACCGACAAAGCCTTTGAAATGGGCTGGCGGCCTGACTTATCTGCAGTGGTCAAGACCGACCGCAAGGTCGCGGTGGTCGGCGCTGGTCCGGCTGGCTTAGCCTGCGCCGATGTACTGGTGCGTAACGGCGTTACCCCTGTGGTGTTTGACCGTTATCCGGAGATCGGCGGCCTGCTCACTTTCGGTATTCCACCGTTCAAGCTGGAAAAGGATGTGTTAAAACTGCGCCGGCAGATTTTCAGCGAAATGGGCATTGAGTTCCGGCTCAATACCACAGTCGGGGTGGATGTTAGCTTCGACAGTCTGCTGGAAGAGTATGATGCCGTCTTTCTGGCGCTGGGTACCTATACGCCGATGAAAGGTGGCCTGGTTAATGAAGACGCGCCCGGTGTTTACGAAGCCTTGCCGTTTTTAATTGGCAACGTCAATAACCTGATGGGCTGGCAAACTGAGCATCCCTTTGTCAGCATGGCCGGTAAAACCGTGGTGGTGTTAGGGGGTGGCGATACCGCTATGGACTGTGTCCGCACCTCGATTCGTCAGGGTGCAGCTAAAGTCAGCTGCGCTTACCGCCGCGATGAAGCCAATATGCCTGGCTCGCGCAAAGAAGTGCAAAATGCCCGCGAAGAAGGCGTTGAGTTTCTGTTTAATCTGCAACCACTGGGGATTGAATTAAACGATGCTGGCCAGGTCTGCGGCGTACGGGTGGTCACGACCGAATTGGGTGCGCCTGATGCCAAAGGGCGGCGCAGCCCACAGCCAGTGCCTGGCTCAGAACAAGTATTGCCGGCTGATGCGGTGATTATCGCCTTTGGTTTTCAGCCCAGTCCGCCAAAATGGTTAATCGACCAGGGCGTAGCGCTGGATAGTAAAGGCCGGGTTTTAGCCAGCGAGCAAAGCCCCTATGCGCTGCAAACCAATCAGCAAAAAATCTTTGCTGGTGGCGATATGGTGTTAGGCTCTGATCTGGTGGTCACGGCTATTGCCCAGGGCCGCAAGGCAGCTGAAGGGATCCTGGATTACTTGCAGGTTTAATTGACACTAGCTACCCTGCTTAATGCCCGCTTATCGCGGGCATTTTTATACCCTGCCCCCGCGGCGGCTGCGACGAAAAATCTGCAACTGCTGCTTGACAGTCTGCAGCTGCCGTCATATAACTGATATCAGATGGCGAAAAAGACATCTGCACTCGTTTCGTACCAGAACTTACAAAGAACGAACTTACAAAGAAGTAGCGATATGTTAAAAAAAGCAATCCAGCTTAGCTCATATCACTACTCGTCATACTACCTCTCTGAGTGGTTTAACGAGTAGAAACGCAACAGGTTGACCCGTCACTGATTGTTTTCGGTGCCGCGCTGCCTGCTTTTCTATTTGTTTGACCCAAAAAAACCAAATAACAATCATAAAGCAAAAATGAAGCCCCAGGCGGCTTCACAGTATCTTGCTATGCATTTTCTGATGCATAGGGCTGTGCGGCTGCCTGCTTATCCAAAGAAGGTGTAACCATGAAACGCTATGCTCCTCTCTCACTGGCTATTGCTACCGCTCTAGCTATGGCAGCACCAGCTGCTGCCCAACAAAGCACCGAACCAACTGACGAAGCGAAAAGCCTGGAGCGGATCGCCGTAACCGGCTCGCGCATTAAAGGCGTTGATCTCGAAGGGGCGCAACCGCTGGTAGTGTTGTCGGCCGAAGATATTAAAAATTCCGGCGCCGGCTCACTCTACGAATTACTGAAGGATCTTGGTCAGCTCCGAGGCGGTAACGGCACCTTCTCTACCTCAGAAAGTGGCGCCACCTCAACCGCAACGCCAGCCGGTCAGGCTGCCGCCTCATTACGTGGCTTAGGCCCGGCTTCAACCCTGACCCTGATTAACGGCCGCCGCGTTGCCGCCTCCTCTTTTGCGGCCGGTACGCAAAACTTTGTCGACATTAACAGTATTCCGATTGCTGCGATTGAGCGCATTGAAATTCTGGCCACCGGCGCCTCGGCCATTTATGGTGCCGATGCGGTCGCTGGCGTAATAAACTACATTCTGAAAAAAGATTATGACAAGGCCGAGGTCAATCTGTCCTATGCCAATAGCACCGCATCCAGTGACGAAGGCACAGCCAACCTGAATCTGATCTGGGGCCAACAGGTGGCGGGTGGCAACCTTACCCTGTTTGCCGATCTGTTTGATCGTAAAGCCTTCCGCGCCACAGATCGCGACTTTACCCGCACACCAATTTTACAAAGTAATTATTCTTACCTGCCAAAGGGCACACCGAATATTTACTATTTCTCGACCCGCAGCGGCGATGAAATTGCCACACCGGGCTGTCCGACACCTCTGGTGACTACTGAATTTGGTGAGCAGATCTGCGCCTATTATCCGAATGAAGATGATGTGCTGCGCAGCCCGATTAAGAGCGCGTCAGCCGGTTTAATGTTTAATAAAGACTTAAACGCTAACCTGAACTGGCAAACCGATTTGTTCTATACCCGTACCAAATCTACCGCTGTATCCAGCCCGGCGCCGATTAACCAGCTAAACGATGCCGAAGGTGCCTGGGTGCCGGAAAATGCGCTGGATATTTTTCCCGGTACCACCCGCGATAATGACTTTATCTACTTTGGCAACGAACGCATCTTTATCGATCCCTTTTTCTCCCCTACTGGTCGCCGGCTCTGGGGCTTCCAGTTCGACGCCCGCTTTACCGAGCCGCGCACCGTGGAAGTTACCACTGAAGCGCTGCGACTGGTATCGGCGCTATCCGGTACTTACCGCGACTGGGATTGGGAAAGCGCCGTCCTGGTGTCACGCTCCAAATCGACTCAGGAAGCCGTAGCCGGTATTTATAATCGCTATAAATATCATGCTGCTATCGCCGGTGAGCTCTGCTCAGATGGCAGTATCGCCAGCCGCAGCGGTAATACGCTAAGCTGTGCTACTGGCACTAATCTGGTCGGCTTGTATAATCCGTTTTTACAAAATGATGCCACGAATGACGCCAGACTGGCGTTAGCACAGGAAGTACCTACCCGTGATGGTTTAAGTACCCTCTATGGTTGGGATGCGCGGATTAGCGGTGACCTATTTGAATTCCGCGATAATATGGTGCGGGCGGCCTTTGGTGCTGAACTAAGACGCGAAAAAATCACCGACGAGCCATCCGAAAACGCCCAGGCCCGCTTCGATAATGGCTATCTGGTCGATGTCTTTGGTTTTGGCTCCAGCTTATCCGCAGCCAGTCGTAATCAGGCCGCGGTGTTTGGTGAGTTCTATGTACCCCTGACCAGTCAGTTAGAAATGCTGGCAGCTGGCCGTTACGACCACTATAACGACTTTGGTGGCACCTTTAATCCAAAGATCGGCTTTACCTACCGGCCAACCGATGAGCTGGTATTGCGCGCTTCCTGGGCCAGTTCGTTCCGTGCGCCTTCATTAACCCAGGCCGGTGTCAAGCTGCGTACCACTACCGCCCGCTATGATTGTTCGGCCAACGACGTGGTAAACCAGTTTTACTGTGGCGGCCAGGGCGGCACCGGCAGTCTGAACGTACTGGAACTGGGTAATCCTGAATTAAAAGCCGAAACCTCAGAATCGGTTAGCGTCGGTTTTGGCTGGAGCCCAAGCCGCAATACTACGGTGACCGTAGACTACTGGCAATTTGATCATAAGAAGCTGGTCGACACCGATATGACCGCTGCTTTGGCACGCAGTATTACTGACGTGAGTCAGCGTCACTGCGGTTTGGTGCCTGAAGGGGCCACTGGTATCGCGCTGAATCCGGATCTGGCCGTTGGCCGTGACCGCTTTAATATCTGTCAGGTACTGGATAGCGAGGGCCGTAACCTGACCAATCCGAATGCCAATATGCAGCAAATTCTGACCAATTGGGTCAACAGCACGCCAGCACGGGTTACCAGCTTGCCGTTATTCCGCGACCATGTGATCCTGCTGGAAAACGTTGGCCGGCAGCAAGTTAAGGGTATTGATACCCGTATCAGCCATACCTTTGACTTAACACAGGGACGGCTGGGGCTAGATCTGGACTGGACCCATTATCTGTCGTTTGAACGCAACAAAGCCGGCTCAGATGAGATTGAGTCGCTGGTAGGCACTTATCGCTATCCGCGCAATATCGCCAATCTGCGGCTGTCCTGGCGGGCAGAGGATTTCTTCACCGGCTTAGGTCTGAGCTATACCGCATCCTATGCCGATGATATCAGCCGCCTGCGTAGCCGTAATATTATTGAAATGGAAGATCTGGGTGTGCTGGATGACAACGGTGAGCGCAAAGTCGCCGCCTGGACCACAGTACGCGGCTATGTTGGCTACGACTTTAAAAACGCCACTGTCAGCTTTAACATCGACAACCTGTTCGACCGCGACCCGCCACGGGTTTATGGTTCAAGCCGGGGCTTCGATTCCATCAATCACAATGCACTGGGCCGTAACTATCGGTTATCCTTTAGCTACTTCTTCTAAACCCAGGGCTGCCGGCCACTGCCGGCAGCCTGTGCACACAGGTTAGTTGTATGACACCATCAACCAAACAACCGGCACAGATGCCGGATGCCTTTGTCATCCTGTTTTTCGTGATGATTTTGGCAGCACTGGCATCTTATCTGATCCCGGCTGGCAGCTTTAGCCTGACGGAATTGCCAGCTGCAACCGAGGGCGCGGTAAAAGCTAAGGGCAAACTCGATCCGCAAAGTTTTCAGTTTGCATCCGAGCAGCAACAAGGTGTACCGCTGTTTGCTGAAGGCGGCGGTATCGGCTTTTTTAACTATGCCTTTGAAGGCCTGGTTTCCGGCAATAAATGGGGCTCTGCCGTCGGAGTGGTAGCCTTTATTCTGTTAACCGGTGGTGCCTTTGGCATCATTATGAAAACCGGTGCTATCCATAATGGCATAGTGGCGCTGATCGAAAAAACCCGGCGTACCGAGTTTTTGTTTATCCCGCTGATGTTCGCGCTGTTCTCGCTCGGCGGCGCGGTCTTTGGCATGGGGGAAGAAGCTATCGCCTTTTGTATCATCCTGCTGCCGCTGATGCTGGCACTGGGCTATGATGCGATCACGACCGTGCTGGTGACCTATGTCGCCACCCAGATCGGTTTTGCTACCTCCTGGATGAACCCCTTTAATGTGGCCATCGCGCAGGGTATTGCCGAGATCCCGCTGTTATCAGGCGCTGAGTTACGCTATGGCATGTGGGCGGTATTTACGCTGTTCGGCATCATTTATACCATGCGCTATGCCGCCCGCATTAAAGCCACACCGGAAAGCTCATTGAGTTTTGCTACTGATCAGCGGTTACGGCAGCAGCAAAGTAGCAGCGTGCAACACCGCTATAACGGTCTGGACAGCGTGATCCTGTTGCTGTTTTTTGCCGGACTGTGCTGGATTATCTGGGGTGTGACTCAGCGCGAGTACTATATTCCGGAGATTGCCAGTCAGTTTTTCACCATAGGGGTGGTCATTGGCATAGTGGCGGTACTGGGTAACAGAATGCGCGTTAACGAAGTAGCCGATGGCTTTAAACAAGGTGCGGCCGAATTGTTGCCGGCAGCACTAATTGTTGGCATGGCTAAGGGTATAGTGCTGATCCTCGGTGGTGATAATGCCGAACAACCCTCAGTACTCAATACGCTGCTGTTTTACTCCGGGCAGGCACTGGGCGATTTTCCGGCTTGGTTATCTGCCTGGTTGATGCTGGTTTTACAATCTATTTTTAATTTCTTTGTCGCTTCCGGCTCCGGCCAAGCCGCGCTAACCATGCCACTGATTGCCCCGCTCTCCGATATGCTTGGCTTATCACGCCAAATCGCCGTACTGGCATTTCAGCTCGGTGATGGCCTAACCAACTGCATTATCCCCACCTCCGCCGCCTTGATTGGCTGCCTGGGTGTCGTCAGAGTGGACTGGAGTGTCTGGCTGAAATTTGCCTGGAAATTACAACTGTGGCTATTTGCGCTGGCGTCGGCTTTTATGCTGCTGGCGGTGGCGATTAATTACCAATAATGAGGTTATCTTGGAACAGATTATTCTGATTAAGGGCGCACAACTCTATGCCCCTACTGCGCTTGGCACTAAGGATCTGCTGCTGGCCGGTAATACGATAGCGGCGATTGCCGATAATTTAATACTTAATGATACCAACTTACCGATCTCGGTGATCGATGGCAGCGGCAAGTTACTGGTGCCCGGCTTTGTTGACTCGCTGGTGCATTATATCGGCGGCGGTGGTGAGGGTGGCTTTGCTACCCGGACCCCGGAAATGCAGCTGACCGATGCCACTCTAGCCGGCGTGACTACCGCCATTGGCGTGTTGGGTACCGATGCCACTACCCGAACCCTCAGTAACTTGCTGGCGAAGGCGCATGCGTTAGACATCGAGGGCATCAGTACCTATTGCCATACCGGCTCTTATGAGATCCCGTGCCGGACGCTGACCGGCAACATTACCGACGATCTGATCCTGATTGATAAAATTATCGGTGTCGGTGAAATTGCCATTAGCGACCACCGTTCGTCACAACCTACGATCAGCGAAATCCGCAAGGTTGCCGCTGCCGCCCGGGTTGGCGGTATGCTGGCAGGTAAAGGCGGCGTGGTCAGTGTGCATGTCGGCAGCGGCAACAGCTTACTGCAACCGCTGTTTGATGCGGTAGCCGGTACGGAGCTAAGCTTAAGCCAATTTTACCCGACCCATATCAACCGCAACGAAGCCTTGTTTAATGCGGGTCTGGAATTCGCGCGTGCCGGTGGTGTGATTGATTTTACCACCAGCACTACCGCCTACGATTTGCAGCATGGCGAAGTGGCCGCCGCCGCCGCCGTTGCCCGGGCCCTGGCTGCCGGTATCAGCCCAATGCAATTAACCATGAGCTCGGATGGCAATGCCAGTCTGCCGATTTTTAGCCCGGATGGTCGTTTACTCGGTTTGGAAGTGGGTGCAGTGCGCAGCCTGCATCAGGCACTGCAAAGCGCCGTGCTGGAATTTCAGGTGCCACTCAGTGCCGCCCTGACCACGGTAACCCAGGCACCAGCGCAGGTTTTAGGCCTAAAACAAAAAGGCCAGCTTGCAGTTGGCAAAGATGCTGATATGCTGCTGCTCAATAGCCATGATCTGAGTATCGACACCGTGATCGCCAAAGGCCGCTGCCTGGTAAAGGACGGACGGCCACGGGTGTATGGCACCTTCGAAAAACCGCAGCAATTCGCAACAGGAGGTTAGATGCGTCTTTCCTGCATAAAGCTGCTGCTTTTTAGCAGCCTGGTTGGCCTGGCAGTACCGGGCGCATTGGCGGTTGAGCCGCAGCCGGAACCCGCTCAGACAGAACAGCCTTTGGCAGCCGCTGATGTAGCGACGCCGGCAACCGAGGCTGAACCCAGCATTCTGGATATCGCCAGCACACCGACGCAAGTCCTACCGGAGCCTGAATACGATCTGATGTTAATGGGCGGCGGTCTTGCCACCTGTAGCTCAATGTCAAACCGCAGTTGCCTGGAACAAACTCAGTTCAGCGCCCTGGCAAAAACCGGTAATTTGTATTGGTTGCAACAGAGCCTGCTGCAAAATTTCGCTACCGCGGAAGTTTTCAGCGCTGAACGTAAAACATTGCAGCAACAGCTGGTGCAGCTGTTTAATCAACTTGCTGCTGAACATAATGCGCTGCTAACCGAACAACAGTTGGTCGGGCTGTGGCGGGCGGCTCCGGCCACAGAGCAAGCGCCGGATGGTGAAACCCTGTGGCAACAGCTTTCTGACCGTGAGTTAAATGTCGTCTTCGATTATCTCGAAGTGCCGACCCTGAGCAGTGATGGTAAGTACCGGTTAACTGAACAAGTCGATTTGGCAAAGACTTCGGATCAACACTCGGCTGAACTGTACCGCGAGTTTGTGCGTCTGGCGGCAACGAAAGCCAGTAACAAAGGGCGCAGTGCGCCAAAACTGCTAATGGTTACCGCCTCATCACGGGATCCTTTTGCCGCGGTGGATTTTTATCTGGATGCCTTTCGCCAGGCTGGCGCAGAGGTAGAGTGGCTGCCGCTGACGGCAGCCTTGCAGGCGGCAATGCAGGCGCAAAATTGTCAGGCGCTGCCGCAATTTTTGTCTGAGATCCATGGTAGCTACCGCCGTGAACAGGTTTATGCCGATCTCTACGCCCTTAAACTGCAGGCCTGTCAGGCTGGCAGTAAAGCCCTGGTTGCAAAAATTGCTGCGGCTGATGGTATTTTCTTTAATGGCGGCGATCAAAGTCTGACCTATCAGGCGCTGCGCTTTACGGACGGCTCTGCCAGCCCGGAGCTGAACGCAATCTTCAGTGCCGTTGCCAACAAGCAGCTGCTGGTTGGTGGCACCAGCGCTGGTACCGCAGTGATGAGCGGCAATCAGTGGCTGGCACCTCAGCTGGCAGCGGTACCGATGATTTCCAACGGCGACAGCTATCACGCCTTACAATATGGCGCGGTAGCGGGCCCTGCGCCCTGGCCGGGATGTCGCAAAGAGAACCGCTGCCCGGATAATTTAAGTGAGCGCCAGCTGACCTACACCGCGGCCGGTGGCCTGGGATTATTCCCGCTCGGTGTGCTGGATACCCATTTTGCCGAGCGCGGCCGTCAGGCCCGGCTCTTAGTGCTACAGCAGGCAACGCAGACCAGACTGGCTTTTGGTGTTGATGAAGCCAGTGCCATGCTGGTCGATCTGGGTCACTATGCCACAGGGCTGGTGCAAATGGCTGCCCGCGGCGCGGGTGAGATCTATGTCAGCGAGTTACTGCCAGAGTCGAGCAAAGCGCAGTTACTGGCGCACACCTATACCCTGACAGCAGGAGATACTATAGTCTGGCAAGCGGAAGCCTTGCCCCAGGCGGAGACTTTGACCCCGGCTGAGGCCTCGCCCCAGGCTGAGAATGTGCCCCAACAGGTGACGCTAACTCTGGTGCCCGCCGCGGCTAAAGCGCCGCTGACCGAGCTGGCCGAGCCGCTGCATAGTAAGAGCCCGCTATTTAGCCGCGATCACTACCGTAGCCTTAGCCGTTCACTGTGCCGCAGCAACTTTCACAGTGCCACCGTCAGTGAGCCACCTTATCTGATCCGTCTGAGTAAAGACGGTGCTTGCAGTGCCGATGCCGAAGGTAACCTCAGTTATCGCCAGCAGCTACGCATTATCAGTCCGGCTGAATAACCGCCACTAAACCGGTCGCCCTGCTGCCTTTAGCGCAGGGCGACTGCACCGCTTGCCAATTCCCACACCTGCAGCAACAGCTACTTTAACACCTGAAACAGATTACTGTGTTGATCGGTCCAGCGCACCTCGGGTCTTAGTGGTGTTGGCCAGGGCCGACTGGCTTGCCGGATGCTGTCTTGTTGTAAAAAACGCTGATTGCGGCTTAGCAGTACCCACTCGGTCGCCGCCGGATTATCCGCATCGGCTGGCGTCGGGATAAAGACCGCTTCCAGTCCCAAGGCCGCAGCCTGATTACGTAACACACTACTGAGATCCAGATAGTTATTCGAAATATGCACAGCCAGCACGCCATCAGGCAACAAATGCTGCCAATACAATGCCAGCGCCTCTGTCGTTAACAGATGCTGCGGAATGGCATCACTGCTAAAAGCATCTAACACCAGCAGATCAAATTGCTGACTGCCCTGTTCTGCCAGTTGCTGCTGCAGCAGCTGTCTGGCATCGCCCAGCTGCAAGCGAATTTCCGCCGGGCTCTGCGCCAGATAACTAAAATGCTGCCGGGCAGCCTCGATCACCGCCGGATTAATTTCATAAAACTGCAGCAGATCGCCGCTGCGCCCATAGGCCGCCAAAGCGCCAGCGCCCAAGCCCACCAACCCCAGATGACGCCGGCTCAGCTGGCTGCTGCTACGTGTCGGATCGGCCGGTAAAAAGTGTGTTATTGCCAAAGCGACCCCAGTACCAGGCCGATAGTAGCTCAGCGGTTGCATGGCTTTACTCTCGTCCAGATACTGCGCACCGTGGCTGGTGGTGCCATCTATTAGTTGGCGCTGCCAGTGCCCGTTTAGCTCGACATCGCGCACAATCAGACTACCGTAAAAATTCCGGCTGCTGCTGATATCCTGGCGCCCCAGTTGCTGTTCAATCAGCAAAAAACTGCCAATAAAGATCCCACCTGCCAATAACGCCGTTGCCGTCTGCCACACCGCCTGTCGGCGCCAATTATGCAGCGTCACCAGCCAGAGGATCGCCAATAGCACCAGCGGAAACTCCCAGTAACGACTAAACAGCAACGGCGCCAGTAGATTAATCAACAGGCCGCCCAGCACCCCGCCGGCAGCCAACAACAGATAAAATGCCGTTAACTGCTCACGGGACGGCTTGCTGCGGGCCAGCTCACCATGACAGAGCATACAACCACTAAACAGCAACATCAGATACAGCAGCAGCTGTGACAGCCAGTCAAACTGCCGGCCCAGATAAAACAGCAGTAGCGCAACAACTAAGCAGATGGCGAACAAATACAACCAGATGGCGCGCTGATACCAGCTATCGCGGTTGAATACCAGGGTAAAACTGAGTAAGTAAAGTGCCAGCGGCACTACCCAGAGAAAGGGCACCGGCGGCACATTTTGCGTTAATTGCTGAGTTACTGCCAACAACAGCACCACCCCGGCGGCAGATAACGCCAGATAACGACCGCTATGGCCGCGCCGCAACGTCAGTGGCGCCGCGGGCAGCAGCTTGCTCTGCGCCAGTGAGTGCCACAGCAGCACCAGAATACAGCCGCTAAACAGGATAAAACCGCCAGTCCAGTATGCTTGCTGCTGCGGTAGCGCCAGATAGGGCTCGACTAAAAACGGATAACTGAGTAAGGCCGCAAAAGAGCCCAGGTTTGACAACGCATAAAGCCGGTACGGGCTTTGCTGTGGGTAACGGGCGGCAAACCAGTGCTGTACCAAAGGCGCGGTGGCGCTTAACAGCAGATAGGGTAAGCCGATCGCCAGTGCAAGATAGCTTAGAATTCCCGACAAGGGTGCAGCTTGCGGATCGGGTTTCGCATCGAGCAATAACAAACTGGCTACCGCCAGCAGCAGTAAACTGCTATGCCAGAAACGCTGCCACGTCAGATTGGCAAAGCGGCTTAGCAGGTGTGCATACAAATAACCACCAAGCAGAGCCGTTTGGAAAAACAATAATGCAGCGGTCCAGACTTGAGCGCCGCCACCAAAATACGGTAGTAGCAGCCGCGCCAGCATAGGTTGAACCAAAAACACCAGACTGGCGCTGAGCAGCACGGTCAGAGCAAATAACAAGGGCCTACTCCGCTTAAAAGGCGTCAGCCTACCCAAAGCGCGCTCTGCCAGCAAGGGTTATCCGCCGCGCTGTATGCTAGTTACGGTAAATTACGCCTGGGCATGTTGAGGTTTGCGGATTGAATTTTGTTGCTCTGGAGCCGCAGCCTTGTCTGATTTGTCGAACCGCGCGTCATAGGTTAGACTTGCAGCGCGCTGGCCGGTAGCAGTGGCGGTATCGCTAACCTGTTAAGCCCTGACGACCTGGCTTTCAGCCCAATATTACTATAACAACACCCTCTATCGCGCCCCGGCGCACTGCTAAGGTTTATTTATGGGAAAGTTTAAAGTTCCGCACACTCTCACGCTACTGTTTAGCATGATGGTGATTGCGATGATCGCCACCTGGATTGTTCCCCAGGGTTTCTTTGCTACCGAGACCATGGCCAACGGCCGGGCTGTGGTAGTGCCGGGCACCTTTAGTCTGGTTGACGAGCGCAGCTATCTGACACCCTGGCAATTATTAACGGCCATTCCACGGGCTTTTGCCTCCGCCCAGGATGTGATTTTCTTTGTGATGATTTTAGGCGGCGTGCTGGCAGTGGCCCGCGCAACCGGTACCGTGGATGCGCTGATTGGCCGCTTACTGGAGCGTTTTGGCTCCCGGCCACAGATGCTGATCTTTATGGTGATCTTCTGCTTTGCGATGGCATCCAGTTTTATTGGTACCGCCGGTGAATATATTCCCTTCGTATTAATTCTGGTGGCGCTGTGCAAAGCCATGCGGCTGGATGCGATGACGGCAGTCGGTATGACGGTGGCCGGTTATGGTATTGGCTACGGCATTTCTGCGGTCAATCCATTTACGCTGGTGATTGCCCAACAAATCGCCGATATTCCGATTTTATCCGGTTGGGAGCTGCGGGCAGCAATTTTTCTGCCCTTTGTGTTAATTGGTTTTCACCATGTCTGGAGTTATGCCAAAAAGGTCGCGCAAGACCCGAGCCAATCGATGGTAAAAGATTTGCCCTGCCCGCTGGGTGATAAGCATGCGGTCGATTATCCGAACTTAAACTGGCGGCATCGCCTGATCCTGGGCAGCTTTGTGCTGACTATCGGTGTGGTAGCCTACAATATCCGGATGAATGGCTGGTATCTGTATGAGCTGGGTGCCGCCTTTATCGCCTGGGGCTTATTTGTGGTAGTGGTTGGCAATATCAGTACCGATACTGCCGCGAAAAAATTTATCGAGGGCGCGATGGAGCTCACCACCACCGCAGTATTAATCGGTGTCGCGCGCGGGATTTCACTGATTTTGGAAGATGGCCAGATCCTGCATTCGCTGGTGCATGGTATGTCAATGCCGTTGTCTTTTGTCGGCGCTGAAGTGGCGGCAGTGGGTATGCTGTTTATCCAGACCTTGCTGAACTTCTTTATCCCGTCCGGCAGTGGCCAGGCTTACGTCACTATGCCACTGATGGTACCACTGAGTGATCTGCTGGAAATTCCGCGCCAGGTTGCCGTATTGGCGTATCAGTTTGGCGATGGTTTCTCTAATATGATTATCCCAACCAATGCGATTCTAATGGGCATTATCGGTATTGCCGGTATCCCTTACGGTCACTGGTTCCGCTTCTGTTTACCGCTGATGGTCAAACTGATGCTGGCCTCCTCGGTGGTACTGGTATTGGCAGTGGTATTTAACTTTGGTGCTGATGTACAACCCGCCGATCTGCCATTGCAATCCAAGGTGCAGCAACACACTGAACAGGTTAACTAGCCGCGATACCAGCACAAAAAGGGCTCAATACGAGCCCTTTTTGCTTTTAGCGTTTGCCAGTGACTTAGCTTTCTCAGTAAAGTAGCCTTAGATTTTTTTGCAGCACAGCAGGGCTTATGCATCAAGCACGGCAAATTGCCGAGATTATTTTAAAGGGCTTTCGCAAACACTTTCGTCTGTTTCAGCAGGTCACGGCCCGTGCCCGGCAGCGCTTTGAGCAAGCCGACTGGCAGGCCTATCAGCAGGATAGCTCAGAGCGGATCCAGTTTTATGATTTGCGGGTCAATGAAACCATCAGCCTGCTGCGCCAGCAATTACCCGCCGAGTGTTTAAATGAACCCCTGTGGCAGCAGGTTAAGCAACACTATCTGGAATATTTGCTATTCCACCCGCAGGCAGAACTGGCAGAAACCTTTTATAACTCGGTATTTTGCCGGTTATTTGCCCGTAAATATTTTCATAACCAGAATATCTTTGTCGAATCAACCTTGGATAAGCAACATCTGCCGGCACCTATTGCCTCGGTGTACCAAAGTTATTTCCCGGCACAGGATGGCTTAAAGCAGTCGATCCGCAATATTATTGCCGCCTTTGGTTTTAGTACGCCCTTTATCGATCTGGAACATGATATCCGCTGTGTGCTACGCAGCTTTATCAGTCAGTCCAGTCATGGCGCTTTCCCGGTGCATCTGCTGCGGTTAGATATTCTGCACACCCCGTTTTTTCGCAATAAAGCCGCCTATCTGGTTGGCCGGGTGGTGACGCCGCAGGGCCAGCAACCTTTTATTATTCCGTTGCTGCACGCCGAAGGTAAAGGTCTGTATCTGGATACGCTGCTTACCGATCCGGAGCAAATGAGTATTATCTTCGGCTTCTCACGCGCCTACTTTATGGTGCAATGCCCGGTGCCCTCGGCATTGGTGCATTTTTTACGCGAATTGCTACCGCATAAAACCCTGGCAGAACTCTATGCCGCCATAGGTCTGCATAAACAAGGTAAAACCGAGTTTTATCGCGAACTACTGACCCATCTTGAGCGCTCGCGGGATCGCTTTGTTGCTGCACCGGGGATCCGGGGCATGGTGATGATGGTGTTTACCCTGCCCTCTTTTCCTTATGTGTTTAAAGTGATTCGCGATACCTTTAGCGAAACCAAACAATTTGACCGTGCCACGGTAAAAGCCCGCTATCAACTGGTGAAACAGCACGATCGGGTCGGCCGGATGGCCGATACGCTGGAATATTCCGATGTTGCCTTACCCAAGGCACGCTTTACGCCTGAGTTATTGCAGGAGCTACAGGACAGTATCGCCGGTTCACTGCAAATTGAGGACGAGCTGGTGGTGATTAAACATCTGTATATTGAACGGCGGATGACACCACTCAATCTCTATCTGGAGCAGGCCTCGACTGCCGATAAAGCCAGCATTATGGATGACTACGGCACCGCCATTAAAGAAATGATTGCCGCCAATATTTTCCCCGGCGATATGCTACTGAAAAACTTTGGTGTCACCCGGCATAAAAGGGTGGTGTTCTATGATTATGACGAGGTGCAATATCTGCTGGATGTGAATTTCCGCAGCCTGCCCAAGGTCGATAGTTTTGAAGCGGCGCTGGAAGCAGAGGCAAATTGCTGGGCCGCACCCGGTGATGTGTTTCCGGAGCAAATGGCGACCTTTGTCACACCGGGCGCCGAGATCCGCGATATGTTATTTAGTAAACATCCGGAGCTGTTGGATGCCGGCTACTGGCGACAAAAGCAGTACCGGATCCGCCAGGGCCAGGTGGAAGATATTTTCCCTTATCCGCAAGCCATGCGCTTTTGTCACCTTTATCCGGAATAACCTTATGCCTTTTACTATCTGGGTCGATGCCGATGCCTGCCCGGCCGTCATTAAAGAGATCCTGTACCGCGCCGCAGAGCGTAAGCAACTGCCGCTGGTGCTGGTGGCAAATCAGCCACTACGTACCCCACCCTCGCCCTTTATCAGCAGCCTGACGGTCAGCAAGGGTTTTGATGAAGCCGATAATGAAATCGTGCGCCGTTGTCACCAAGGCGATCTGGTGATTACCGGTGATATCCCGCTGGCGGCTGAGGTGCTGGCCAAGGGTGCGGAAGCGATTAATCCGCGCGGTGAGCGCTATGATCGCGATACCATCCGGCAGAAACTGACAATGCGGGATTTTATGGAGACGCTACGCGCCAGTGGGGTGCAAAGTGGCGGCCCGGCAGCCTTTAGCCAGGCCGATCGTCAGGCCTTTGCTAATCAGTTAGACCGGCTATTACAACAACTAGGCTAAACTGACCTTAAAATAGTGCCTGCTGCGAGACAAAATGCTGCCGGCGTTGACTAAGCGGATCGATAAAACTTAGCTGCTGTGCTAATAGCTGCAGGGGTCGGCTAAAATCACTGGTATTTTTCGGTAATAGCTCAGGATAATAAGCATCATTTAAGATCGGCATGCCCAGACTCAGCATATGCAGCCTGAGCTGATGGGTTTTCCCCGTCAGCGGCTGCAGCTGAAACTGGCCGATATCCCCATCAACGCCGACCAGCTCGACAATAGACTGCGCATTGGCCTCACCCGGTACAATCTGATTAATAAACCGCGGCTGGGCTTTTTCAATCCGGTTACTCAACTGCCAGCTTAACGGCGGCTGTAAGTTTGTGCTTAAGCGGGCCCGGGCCTGATAGCGCTTTACCAGTTGCCCCTGCTGAAATAGCTGGTAATAGTGTGGCCGGCTTATGCTATTACAGCTAAACAACACTAAGCCGGCAGTATCCCGATCCAGCCGGTGCAGCGGCGCTAAATCGCTGATCCCGGTATCCTCTTTCAGCCGCTGCAACAGGCATTCGTTAACAAAGTCTCCGCCCGGTGTAACCGGTAAAAAATGCGGTTTATCCGCAACCAGCAGGTGCTCGTCCTGATACAGGATCTGATGCAAAAACGGAATTTTCGGCTCTGCCGCGACTTCGCGAAAATAACAGAGCCGGCGGCTGGGTAAAAAAGGCGTTTGCTCGGTAATCGCCTCACCCTGATACCAATAGACCTTGCCGTCGCGGATCCGCTGCTGCCAAAGCTCAGCCGGAATGCGCGGAAAATGAGCACACAAAAATGCCAGTACCGTCGGCCAGCCCTGATTATGCGCCGGCAAGGTAATTTCAGAAGGCTGTTTGGCAGTAATTAACATCACGACGTCTGGTTTAAGCCAACAAAGCAGCAAAAAGTGGCGGCAGCTTAGCATAAAAGCCGCTAGAATACGCGCCCAAACAGCCAACGCCCGGAACACCTGCCAATGCATCGCAATGCTATTCTGGCGCTACGACAGCGCGAATTGCAAAAAGCCACCCGCGTTTTTAATGCCCGCGGTAGCAAGGTGCGCCGCTGCGAGCACTGCTTGCTACCCCAAGCTGACTGTATCTGTGCAGCCACGCCAGCGCCGCAGGCAAAATCCGCGTTTTGCTTTATTATGTATACCGGCGAATGCTATAAGCCAAGTAATACCGGGCGCCTGATCTGCGATATTGCTGCTGATAGCCATGCCTTTGTCTGGGATCGCACCAGGCCGGATCCGGCGTTACTGGCGCTGCTGGCCGACCCACGCTATGCGCCCATCGTGGTTTTTCCGACCCAATATGCCGAAGCAGAACGTTGCCTGGCCGATGCAGCTGCGCTACAGCAGGCCAGCGCCGGGCGCACGCCGCTATTTGTGATGCTGGATGGTACCTGGCGCGAGGCGAAGAAAATGTTTAAGAGCCCTTATCTGGCTAACCTGCCGGTGCTGGGGATCCAGCCGACGCAACAAAGTGATTATCTGCTGCGCGAAGCGGCGCATTTGCATCAACTTTGTACCGCGGAAGTGGCGATTGAAGTGCTACGATTGGCGGCCGATCAACCGGCGGCAGAGCAGTTAGCGGAGTACTTTCAGGTATTTCGCAATGCCTATCTAAAGGGTAAGCCGCATTTACAGCTGCCCGATTAAGGCTAACTGTCAGTCGCTGTCACCCGGTCCAGCCAACGGGCCTGCCACTTTGACACAGGCAGGGGTTTATCAATATGGTAACCCTGCGACCAGAGCCCTTGCTGCTGACAAAACAGCGCCTGTGCTGCAGTCTCCACCCCTTCGGCAACCACTCTGAGATTAAGTTGCCGTGCTACAGCGATAATAGTCTCCACCATAGCGATATCATTGGCTTGATCCGGAATACCTTTGATAAAGCTCTGATCAATTTTCAGCTCTTGTACCGGTAAATTGCGAATATAGGACAGCGACGAATAGCCGGTACCAAAATCATCAATCGCAAGGCTAATCCCCAGGGCCGTCAGTTGCAGCATCTTATCAATACTGGCTTGCAAATCATCAACCAGAATACCTTCGGTCACTTCCAGCACCAGTGCTGATGGTGCAAACTGATAATGCGCCAGCACCGCTTTCACATCCTCGACAAAGCTGGCATGCCGCACATGCCGCGGACTGATATTGACCGACAGGGTATAATCCAGGCCACGGCTGCGCCAGTTGGCTAACAATTCACCGGCTCTGGCCAGTACCCAGTTATCCAATGCAATAATCAGATCGGAACGTTCAGCTACCGGAATAAATATTCCCGGCGAGATCAACCCTTGCTCCGGATGCTGCCAGCGAACTAAAGCTTCAGCACCAGCCAGCACACCATGCTGATCGCACTGGCTTTGCAAAAACAACTGTAATTCATCCTGATCCAGTGCCTGACGTAAGGCCTTTTCAATCTGAAACGCCTGTAACGCACTCTGGCTGTCAGTGGGCCGGTAACAGGCGTAGCGATTACCACCCTGATTTTTTGCAACATGCAGAGCAGTGTCAACTTGCTGGAGTAATTGTTCCGGCAGCAGCACTTCCGCTGCCCGACTAATACCAATGCTTACCGACAAGACCAATTGCTCGTCGGCTACCTGCAGTGGCTGCTGTAGCTGCAATAACAGCCTTTGGGCAAGGTCTTCAACCTGTGTCAGACCGGGATAATCAGCTGCTGGTAGCACCAGGCAAAAGTTATCCGCACCTAAATGACTTAAAAACAGCGATGTTTGCTGCTGTAAGTGCCGGGCGAAAGTGAGTAACACCTGATTACCGTACTCAAAACCACGGGCATCATTAATAAACTTCATCCGGTCAATATTTAATGCCAGTAAGCTGCATCCTCTGGCTTGCTGACGCAGACGCTCGAGCAACGACATCCGGTTAGGCAGGTGGGTTAACACATCATAAAATGCCAGAAAGTGCAGGCGTTGCTGCGCCGCTTTTTGCTCAGAAATATCACGCTTGACGCTCAGATAATGCGTTAGCCGTTCGTAGCGATCTTTAAGCGGCGTGATGGTTTGCAGTTCAGTATACTCACTTCCGTCTTTACGCCGGTTAATAAACTCCCCTGACCAGGCCTGGCCTGACTGCAAATGCTGCCACATCTGTTGATAGACAGTGTTCGCAGTTTTGCCGGCGCTTAGCAGGCGAGGATTTTGACCAATCAATTCGCTGCGGCTATAGCCAGTCAATTCAAGTAAGGACGAATTGACATAGACAATTTCTGCCTGCGGGTTGGTGATCAGGATCCCATCTTTACTCTGTTCTACCGCAGCCGATAATTTTCGTAGTTCCGCTTCATCCGCCAGGCGCTGCTTGACCATGCTCTCCAACGCTAACGTCAGCTGGCCGATTTCCGAACGCCGCTCACCGGGAGGTAGCTTTAAGGGTTTATCCGCAGCAACCTCATTTAGCGCTCTGACTAACTGCTCAACCGGTCTGGCCAGCGTCTGCTGTAAATAACGCCATAACAACACGCTGGTTAATGCCAGTAAAACTAACGCAATCAGTAGCGCACGCCAGCGATGGTAAAGCGCGTCCTGCCAACTGCTATGATGTTGGTATTCCAGCAACAGCATCTGCCGCTGTGGCTGACTGTAAGCGGCACCGGGGGCGGTCAATGGCAAATACAGGACATAACGTTGTGCCTCAGGCAGATATTGATAGGCAAGTAACCCGCTGGCGGCTGTTTGCACAAATAAGTCAGCGGAGAATCGGGTTACCACTGCTGCAGCTGCTTGCCCGATATAGTCCGGATTATAGGCATCCAAAACCTGACCTTGCTCGCTGACCCGCAGCACCCGCAAAATACGGCGATGCGCCTGTAGCTCAGTTTTCAGCTCTTCCAGCACTTCCGGTAGCTGCATCCGCAGCGCACGGTTAAAAGACGCCTGGGTTAAACTGCCGATACTGCGCAGCTCCTGCTCGCTGCTTTGCAGCGCCTGGCGCTGATGTTCATTAACCAGCGCTATGGCAGCAATCAAAGCCAGTAGCAGAAAAACCACAATCAGAATTAACGTGATACGGACCCGGAGACTGTAGCGGTTGGTTTTCAGCAGCTGAGCGATCATTACGATATTACCTGCATACCTCGAGTTGAGCGGCTGTGCTGATATGCGCAGTTTGCAATAAATACTGGTTCATACTGTCGATCAGTGGTGATAGTTTAGCTGTCAACTGCAGCGATTCCGGCCCCTTATCCGGAAATACCATCCCGGCCAATGCCTGCTGCAGCTCCTCTAACGATAATTCGGTGTTACGGCTAAGCAAAGTCAGGGCGGCGGCATCAGGTTGCTGCAACCTTGCCAGCCCTTTAGGCCAGATATCGTTCAGTAATAAGGTGAACAACTGTTGTCGCTGCTGCCACACCTGACGGCGTACCACCAGAATATCTATAATTTCGCCGGGTAACTGCCGGCTATCTAACAGCGTGACCGCCCCCGCTTTTAGCAGTTGGCTGACATAGGGTTCATAGGTAATAACCACATCGATTTCAAGATCCAATAGCGCCTGAACATGTCGCCTTGGTACCAGAGTGCGGGCAGTAAACTGTTCTGGGGCCCACCCCTTTAACTCCAGGGTGCGCCTGAGCATATAACCGCCCAAAGCTGTCTCTTCATAACCGATTTGAAAGGCTTTGGCAGGGTCAAAATCCGGTAGCGTCAATACCGCATCGGCACCATTGGAATAACTCAGCACGCTGGCGATACAGATATCAATGCCTGTCTCGCTTTGAAAAGTGAGCGCCTCGTCCAGGGTTAACATAGCCGCATCCAGTTGCCCGGTGCTTAGCAAGCGCAATACCTGAGTGGTCGACGGTAGCATAGTCACTTGCAACTGCTGGTTATCAGCAAGTTCAAGGATACAGTCCGCACAGTCGCGCTCGGCCAGTGCCAGATACAGCGGCTGATAACCCAGCCAGGTATTCCCGGCCAGGTTAACCGGGGGCTGTGCCGGCTGACAGCCGGCTAACAGTATTAGCGCAACAAAAAAAAGTATCCGCATAGCTATTTTCCGTTTAAATGCCGGATTCCGATTATCAAATATTACAGCACAGCGCCTACCAGGCTCCAAATCACATCAACCACTTTAATGCGCCCGATCAATTCAGCTATTACTTAATCAGTCTATTCTTACGCGAAAAGGCCCTGGCAGGAAAGCATTAAATGACTGACCAACAACTGATCCGCGTATTGAAAGTTGTGATGTTTAGCGGCTTTGCCATTTTTATGTTTGGTCATTATTTATGGGCCTTTGCTGACCTACCCGCCAAAATGGGTATTAAAGGCATTATTATTGTCGCCGGCTGCTGTGCTTTCGGCCTGATTCTGTCGCTACCGACCAAAATTTATCTGACCATGCTGCTAATGAAATGGGAAGACGAGGTCAAAAAATCCAGCAAACCCTAAAACCTAAATCCATAAACCCACATACATTATTCGCAACAAAAAAGGGCAGCCGAGGCTGCCCAATGTCAGTTACCTGACCACGTTGCGAAAACTTAGAACTGATTCATGGTGTTATGGGTACCACCGGCTTTTAGTGCCGCTTCACCAGAGAAGTACTCTTTGTGATCATCACCGATATCTGAACCAGACATATTCTGATGCTTGACACAGGCGATGCCCTGACGGATTTCCTTACGCTGTACGCCAGCCACATAACCCAGCATACCGGCGGCGCCAAAGTATTCCTTAGCCAGATTGTCGGTAGACAGAGCCGCGGTATGATAAGTCGGTAGGGTGATCAGGTGGTGGAAAATCCCCGCCTCACGCGCCGCATCAGCCTGGAAGGTCTGAATCCGCTTATCGGCTTCCAGTGCCAACTCTGTCGTATCATACTCGGCGCTCATTAAGGCGGCGCGATCGTAAGCAGACACATCTTTGCCTGCCGCTTGCCAGGCATCAAATACCTGCTGGCGGAAATTCAGCGTCCAGTTAAAGGATGGGCTGTTGTTATAAACCAGCTTGGCACCCGGCACCACCTCACGAATACGGTCAACCATCTCTTTGATCTGACCGATATGTGGCTTCTCGGTCTCAATCCACAGTAAGTCAGCACCGTTTTGTAATGAGGTAATACAATCCAATACCACCCGATCGATACCACTGCCCGGTTTGAACTGGAATAACCCACTGGCCAAACGCTTCGGCTTTAACAGCTTACCATTGGCTTTTACCACCACGTCACCATTGGCAATATCATCGGCACTGCTAATGTAATCGCCATCCAGGAAGCTGTTATATTTATCGCCTAAATCGCCCGGCGCTTTGGTTACCGCGATTTGCTTGGTTAAACCAGCACCTAAAGAATCAGTACGGGCCACGATAACGCCATCATCGACGCCCAGCTCCAGGAAGGCGTAACGCACGGCATTAATTTTCGCCAGGAAATCCGCATGCGGTACTGTGACCTTACCATCCTGGTGACCACACTGCTTCTCATCCGAGACCTGGTTTTCAATCTGAATCGCACAGGCACCGGCTTCAATCATTTTCTTCGCCAGTAAGTAGGTGGCTTCTTCATTACCAAAGCCGGCATCAATATCGGCAATAATCGGCACCACGTGGGTTTCAAAGTTATCAATCTTGCTCTGTACCGCTGCGGCTTTGGCGCTGTCTCCGGCAGCACGGGCTGCATCCAGTTCGCGGAACAGACCGCCCAGCTCGCGGGCATCGGCTTGTTTTAAAAAGGTGTATAACTCAGCAATTAATGCCGGCACTGAGGTTTTCTCATGCATGGATTGGTCCGGCAGTGGGCCAAACTCAGAGCGCAGTGCGGCAATCATCCAACCAGACAGATACAGGTATTTACGCTTGGTGGTACCAAAGTGCTTTTTAATCGCAATCAGCTTTTGCTGGCCGATAAAACCATGCCAGCAACCTAATGACTGCGTGTACTGGCTGCTGTCGGCGTCATAAGCGGCCATATCGGCGCGCATCACCTTAGCGGTATATTTCGCAATATCTAAACCGGTATTAAAACGGTTTTGTAAACGCATCCGTGCCGCATACTCAGGACTGATAGCATTCCAGCCCTGGTTGCTGCCAACAACTTGCTCTAATGCGGCGATCTGATCTTGATAAGCTGTCATGGTAGTTTCCTCTTGGTTTTAACTGTAACCGCTGTGGTGTGCTTTCAATATAGTTAACAAAACAAAGATTCATAAAGCTGATTTTCATGATGCCCATCATTTTTTTAGTGAATGGCAAAAACGGCTATTGGGTTCGCTTTGCAGCAATGCTATGATTCAGCGCAATAATGTACTGACAGCTGAGCATTTCAGATATGAATATCAACAAAATGGACCTCAACCTGCTGGTTTACCTAGATGTGCTGCTACGGGAGAAGAATGTGACCCGTGCCGCCAACCAGCTGAATATCACCCAGCCGGCGATGAGTAATGGCTTAAAACGACTGCGGGATTTACTCAACGATCCGATCCTGGTGCGCACCTCTGAGGGGATGGTGCCTACCGAGCGGGCGCGCGAATTAGCCCCTGTGGTACGCGGTGTTTTGCTAACCCTGGAAGAAACCTTACAACCGAACAAAGATTTTGAGCCGTCACAAAGTCGGCGCGTGTTCCGGATCATGGCCAGCGATTATGCGGCCTCGACGCTGATCCCAGCGCTGTTAAAAAAATTGCGGGTACAGGCGCCCTATACCAGTCTGGATATTATGACCCCGTCCGATGTGACCTTTCATGATGTGGAAAATGGCAAGGTCGATATGGCGATTAACCGCTTTGATCAATTACCGCAGTCGTTTCATCAGAAAACCGTCTGGCGCGATAGTTTTTCCTGCCTGCTAAACCGGCAAAACCCGGTGCTCTCGCACTTTAATCTGGATAGCTATCTGAAAGCGCAGCATATCTGGGTCAGTAAAACCGGCTTTGGTGTCGGCGTCGGTATGGATCCGAAAGATGTGCAAAAGCTCGGCTGGGTAGACGAAGCCCTGGCCAAACTGGGCAAACAACGCAATATCACCGTCTTTACCCGTAACTACCATGTGGCGATGCATCTGGCGGTAGGTATTGACCTGATTGCGACGCTGCCCAGCCGCGCCGCCCGTTTATACGAAAAAGATCCGACGATGGCGATTATGGACCCACCTTTTGCCATTCCGTCAATTGAACTGAAAATGATCTGGAGCCCTCTGCTGCATCAGGATGCCAGCCATATCTGGTTTCGCCGTCTGATCACCGAAACGGCAGATGAACTGAACTGACCTGAACTGGGTTAGACATAACATCGAAAAAGGCGCCACAGGGGCGCCTTGCACATCAGGTTTTTTCAGGTCTTGTTACATCAATCCAGCAGTTGATAAGCTGGCAGGGTCAGGAAGTCCACCAGTTCATCTGCTGTGGTAATGTCCAGCAATAAGGCTTTGGCGCGTTCAAAATTCTGGCTATGCCAGACCTCGGCGCCCACCTCGGCGAACACTACTTCGGCTTCTTGCTCCAGTAAGGTAGCAAAAAATGCTTTGGTGACCAGCTGACCATTACTCAGCTGCTTACCATGTTTGATCCACTGCCAGATCGAGGTTCTGGAAATCTCCGCCGTCGCAGCGTCTTCCATCAAACCATAGATCGGTACGCAACCCTTGCCGCTGATCCAGGCGGCAAGATATTGTAGCGCCACCCGGATATTGGTGCGCATCCCCTGCTCAGTGCGTTCACCATCACAAGGCGCCAGTAACTCAGCGGCCGTGACCGGCGCATCCTGCTCGCGCAGCACATGCAGTTGATTGGTTTTACCGCCAGTTAACACCTGGTCAAAGACCGCATTGGCGGTAGCTGCCAGCCCCGGATGGGCTACCCAGGTACCGTCATGGCCATTACTGGCTTCCAGCGTTTTATCGGCAGTCACCCGCTCTAAAATCGCGGCATTAGCCGCCGGATCCTTAGCCGGAATAAAAGCCGCCATACCGCCCATCGCCAGCGCACCGCGCTTATGACAGGTTTTGATCAGCAGTCGCGAGTAAGCACTTAAAAACGGCTTATTCATGGTCACGACCTGCCGATCTGGTAATACCCGATCCGGATGGTTATTTAAGGTCTTGATATAGCTAAAAATGTAATCCCAGCGCCCACAGTTCAGCGCGGCAATATGATCTTTCATCATATACAGGATCTCGTCCATCTCGAATACGGCTGGCAGGGTTTCGATCAGGATAGTGGCGCGGATGGTACCTGTCGCCACAGCAAACTTACGCTCGGTAAAATGGAAGATATCATCCCACCATTTCGCTTCCAGATGGCTTTGTAATTTCGGCAGGTAATAATACACGCCGGTACCTTTCGCCAGGCGGGTCTGATAGTTATGGTAAAAATACAGCGCAAAATCCAAAATGCTGCCCGGAATTTGCTCACCATCCAGCTCAATATGCTTTTCCCATAAGTGCAAACCGCGGACCCGGGCAATTAACAACGCCGGGTTGTCTTTTAACGCATAGTGTTTACCGCTTTGTGGATCGGTATAGCTGATAGTACCCAGATTAGCATCGCGCAGGTTGATTTGGCCCTCAATCACACCATCCCAGCTTGGCGTTTGTGAGTCTTCAAAGTCCGCCATAAAGACTTTGACATCGGCATTCAGGGCGTTAATGATCATCTTGCGATCCACCGGACCGGTAATTTCCACCCGGCGATCCAGCAAATCGGCTGGTAAGGGCGCAACCTGCCAGGCGCCGTCGCGGATGGCTTGGGTTTCAGGCAGAAAATCAGGTAAGGCACCGGCATCAAATTGCGCCTGCCGCTCTGCCCGAGCTGCTAACAGGGCTTTTAACCGGGGCCGGAATAGCTGTACCAGCTCGCTGACAAATTGACAGGCCGGTTCAGTCAGGATCTGCTGATAGGCATCGCTGATCGGCGCTTTAATGGTTAAGCCGCCACGGGTAATCGCTGTTGTCATGTTGCTGCCTCTGTACTGTTTCAGATGAAGTTACTATAAGCCGGATTTCTCCATAAAAGCCATTAATGGCGACTATGACAAGCATTCTTACAGAAAATATCAAAATCGTGGCGGCAACAATAATTGTGGCACAGCTTATGCTTAGACATCACTACCTTACAGGTCTTGTCAATTTTTCGTCGGAGGATGCATGGAATTTGTCATGCTGTTATTAGTTTTGCTGGTGGTGCTGGTCGCCCTGGTCGCCAGCCGTTTTATTGACAATAGTAATCCATTTCAGGTGCAGGCTAAACCAAGCTTGTTTAGTCCGGTCGAGCGCTCCTTTCTGAGTTTGCTGGAAAAAGCCGCGGCAGCTGATTACAAAATATTGAATCGGGTGAAACTGGCCGATGTACTGGAAGTACGGGACAGTGCTAATGACAAAACCCGGCGCAGCACGCTGTTAAAATTAAATGCCAAGTATCTGGATTTTATCCTGTGTGAGCCTGAATCGATGAAAGTAATCGCCGTAGTCGATCTGGTCAATGTACAGCACAGGGATGGTCATAAGGCGGTACCTGACTGGTTTGTCAGCGGTGCCCTGGAGGCAGCTGGTATCCCCTATCTGCGTATTGCCATTAAATCCGGTTATACTGTGACTGAATTACAGGCTGCGCTGGCGCAAAAACTAGGCAAGCCAGCGCCCAAGGTCGAACCGACGTTAAAGGGTTTAGTGAAAAAGGGGCCAACCCGACCAATCCGCTCGTTAAAGCCCACTACCGCAACCTTAGCAGCGCCTGCCTTGAGGGCAGTACCGGCGCTTTCACACTCACAAATTAAAGCGCAGTCTACTGCGCTGATCCAAGCTTCTTAACGCACAGGAGAAATGAGTCACTCCGCGCTAAGATCGAATGCCGCCTGCTGCAACAGGCGGCATTCACCCTTTTATTCAGCCTGCTATTGTCCCTGCCGCTAAAAATAACTAAAGTTAAAAACAACAACGCCGATATAAGATCGCCGTTAAGCTAACCGGAGGGAAAAATGAGTCAATCCGTTGGCGCCCTGGCGTCTGCTCAGGCCTTTGAGGTACTGGGTGCTGTTATGGCCAAGAAACAACAGAATCAGCAAGCACAAATGACCAATTTATTGGTGCAAAGTGCAATGCAAACTGTTGAACAAACCTCAATGGCACAGCCGGTGGGGAATCTGGGTCAAAATATCAATATCTCGGTATAGTCACCGACAGGTCACGGCGACAGTAAGCTCAGTTTACTGTCGCCGCCCTTTTTACCGGCGTTTAAAGCGCACCACTAATTCGTGTAACTCGCGCGCAATATGCTGCATTTGCACTGTCGTTGCGGCTGATGCATCAGCCTGTTGCAGGCTTTGCGTGGAAAGATCGGCAATATTTACCACCTGCTGATTAACACTTTCTGCAACATGCGCCTGTTGCTCGACCGCTGTCGCCATCTGCAGCGCCATCTGGGTAATCGCATTAACCGCTTCTGAGATACCATTTAGCATTTCGGCCGTTTGCCTGACTTGCTGTAAGCCACTTTCGGCGCCTTCCGTACCCGCAGCCGCCACCCGTACCGCATTGGTCGCTCTGCTACCAAGCTCATTGATAATGCTATGAATTTCTTTGGTAGAATGCTGGGTGCGCTGCGCAAGATTACGCACCTCATCGGCCACAACAGCAAAACCCCGTCCTTGCTCCCCGGCGCGAGCCGCCTCGATAGCGGCATTAAGTGCTAACAAATTGGTCTGCTCGGCAATTTGCTCAATCATTTGCGCCACCGAGGCAATTTTTTGGGTTTGCTCTGATACCTCCGCCACCGAGCTGGCAATCTCAGCCACCGTTTGCCGCAAATCCTCAATCACTTTGCGCGTGGTGCGGGCAGCATCCCGTCCCAGTGCCGCCAACTCATTAGCATGCTCAGCCCGGCCCGCCGTTTCCTGCACGTGCCCGGACACTTCATTGATGGTGGTGGTCATCTGATGCATCGCCGCAGCAGTCTGATCCGTTTCCTGCTGTTGTAAACGGATTTTCTGCCGACTGGCATCGGCTTGTTGTTGCCCCAGCTCCGCTTGCCCGGCAACAGATTTAGCCGCGTCTTCAATCCGGGTTAACACCGCCCCCAAATGCGCTTCCGAACTCATAATGCTGACTTTCAGTGCCCCGAGATCCGGCTCATCATCAGTAAAGGTTAACACCGCTAATTCATGCTTAAAGGCGTTGTGTAACAGGGTCTCCAGACTATGTAACGCGCTTTTTCGACTGTAGTGCGCTACCACGAAATGGCCTACCAACAAGGCCAGCAACAATACCGGGAGACCGACACCCGGCATCAGCCAGTAGCCAAGACCGACCGCGACCAGCGTTAGCAACATATAGGCTTTTTCGGCATTAAAATGCCAATGCCGGGTCGAATATTTGCCGGCATTGATCGCCCGGTAAAGCTTATCAGCGCGCTCAACATTTTGCCGGCTGGGACAGGAGCGAACCGACTCATACCCCACCACCTTACCCTGTTCAGTCACTGGCGTCACATAGGCATCGACCCAGTAATAATCGCCATTTTTACTGCGGTTTTTCACCAGCCCCATCCAGGGCCGGCCGGCTTTTAAATGCTCCCACATAATTTTATAGGCCAGCGGCGGCATATCCGGATGCCGCACTATATTATGCGGTTGGCCAATCAGTTCTTCGCGGGTAAAACCACTGATTTTGACAAAGTCATCATTACAGTGCTGTATCATGCCACGTAAATCGGTGGTGGAGATCAGTTTAACATCGGGGCTAAAGGTACGTTCGTGCTGGGTGACGGGTTGATTGATACGCATTAGTGCTCCTGCTTGCTTAACATCCTGATACCAAGCATAGCAAGCAGGTTTGGCTTCGCCAGTAAAAGCGAGAAAGATTATAGCGTTAAGTTTGTTTTAGCTGCAAAGCCGGCGCCGAAAAGCTCACCCCGGCCCAACCACTACGCTGAAAGTTGCGGATATTCTGGTGGTCAGTACCAGCCGGAGATTCCATTACCTGCCGGTAGTACTCACCGAATAATTGCAGCGTTTGCGCTTCCGACAATTGATGTAATTGTGCAAAGGCCAGAATTTTACAAGAACCGGTATTTTCGCCGGCAGCATTACTAAGCTCACCGTTTTGGAAGGCGACCGGTGTGAAATAATAATGTTGTTCAATTACCGCAATACTTTGCGCAAAACTGATACTATCCGGCTCAGTACTGAGTTGAATAAAAAAATCATCTAGCATGTGGCCCCTCCCGGCAACAATTGCAGAGGGCTCATCTTAAAAGCCTGCCCCACCAACTGCAATGCCCTTGACACTACCTTGGCAAATAAAATCTGGCACCAGCTGACAGAGCAGCAGAGGCTGCTGTCAGTCTGGCGCGGCTTAACTCAGAATTGATAAGAAACGCCAAGACGAAATTCGTTCTTTGCTGCACCACTGTTTAGTGCCAGGCTGCTGCGCACTGCCCAGTCGCGACTAAGATAAAACGCAATACCCGCCCCCAGGCTACCGTAATTATCGGCAATAGTATGATAACTGGCTTCGGTAAAGAGTTCGGCCTGGGGTGTCAGCGCATGTTTAACGCCAGCACCAAAGTAGAGACCGCTTTCATCCGCATCGCCGGAATAAGAATTCACACCCGCCAGCAGATAGGTTTGGCTTTGCGGTGAGAAATCCAGCTTAAAGCCGGTTAAATAGGCCACCCCCAGATCGACAACATTGAAATCAGCCCGGCCCCGTGATTGGCGACTGTAATCGGCACGCAAGACCCAGTTTGGCGCAAACTGCACTGAGCCACCGATATAAGGGCCATCGCCGCCAGCGTCAGTATAGCCGGCACCAATATAATTCCAGCGGACATTTGCTTCAGCGGGCACCAGCGTCAGTGTGCTAAGCACAGTAAGAGCAATAAACGTCTTGTTCATATCACAACTCCAGATAAAGGTTGCTGCGCTAAATTAGCGCTTTACACAGGGACCTAATTTAGCCGGCTAGCCTTAACCGGCTATGAATCGCGGCTAAGTGGCGAGATAGTTCTAGATAAGCGAACAAAGAGTGCCGAATTTTGCACTTATCTTTCGAACGATTATCAGATTTAATAGCACCAACAACTTAACCGGAGGTGACTATGCGTAGCATCAAACAACTGATCCCAGCCGTTACTGTATCGGACGGTGCTGGAGTAAAAATCAAACGTAGCCTGGGACAACAACCGCAACTGCGGTTAGATCCCTTCCTGATGCTGGATTGTTTTGGCTCTGAACAAGCCAGTGACTATATTGCCGGCTTTCCGGCCCACCCACACCGGGGCTTTGAAACGGTCACCTATATGCTGGATGGTCATATGTTGCATGAAGATCACCTGGGTAATAAAGGCCATCTGAAGAGTGGTGGTGTGCAATGGATGACGGCCGGCCGCGGTATTATACACTCCGAAATGCCACAGCAGGAATCAGGCCTGATGCGCGGTTTTCAGTTATGGCTGAATTTACCCGCCGCTGAAAAAATGAAAGACGCAGCTTATGTCGATATTGCTCCTGAGCAGATCCCGACAGCTCAGCTTGCAGCAGGGATCAGCGCAAAAGTTATCGCAGGAGTCCTTGAACAGCCAGGGCAGCAATGGGCTGGTCCAATTCAAGGCCTGAGCACAGCACCGCTGTATTTTGATTTTACTGTCGAGGCTGGCGCTAGCCTCAGTATTCCGGTACCGGATGGCCACAATGTGTTGCTTTACCCTTTTAGTGGCGAAATTAACGTGGCGGGTAGTAAAGTCAAAGAGCATCATGCTGCGGTGCTGGGAACCTCAGGCGATGTCGAGTTCACGGCACTGACCTCCTGCCGGGTATTGTTGCTGGCCGCAAAGCCGCTGAACGAGCCCGTCGTGCAATATGGTCCCTTTGTTATGAATAGTGTGGAGGAAATTGAACAAGCTATCCGCGACTATCAGAGTGGCCGTTTAACGTCCGGCAAGCCGGCGCAGAGCATCCGCTTACATCAATAGACCGTTTAGAAAGCCGGTGCTTTTCCGGGGCACTGGCTTTATAATGTTGTTTTCGACTAATCCGGATTCAACACATGCAACTGATTGGTATTATTGGGGCGATGGAGCAGGAAGTCGCCCTGCTAAAACAACAAATTAACCAGGTTCGTACCGAGCAGCTGGGCGGCTATACCTTTTATTTGGGTGAACTGGCCGGCAAACAGGTGGTGCTGGTGCAATCAGGCATCGGTAAAGTTGCTGCGGCTGTGGCGACGACGCTGATGATTTGTCAGTTCAAACCCGACTGTATTATTAACACTGGCTCAGCAGGCGGTTTTGATCCGGAGTTGAATGTCGGCGATGTGGTGATCAGTACCGAGGTCCGGCATCATGATGTCGATGTCACTGCCTTTGGTTACGAGTTAGGTCAGGTGCCACAGATGCCACCGGCCTTTAGCGCGCATCCGGCGCTGGTGCGGGCCGCAGAGCAAAGCATCAGTACCCTGGGTTTTTGTAAAACCAAGAAAGGGCTGATTGCTACCGGTGACAGTTTTATGTGCGATCCGGAGCGGATTGCCCGCACCCGCACACAATTTCCAGAGATGCTGGCAGTAGAAATGGAAGGCGCCGCCATTGCACAAAGCTGTTATATGCTGCAAACCCCCTTCGTTGTGATCCGCAGCCTCAGCGATATTGCCGGCAAAGAATCGCCGCAATCCTTTGATGCCTATCTTGAAGTTGCCTCCAAGCACAGCTCTGCCATGGTGCTGGAGTTACTGGCAGCAGTTGGCGACTTAACGTTGTAACTGACGGATGGCCGAATCGCTGCTGTTTGCCGCAGCACTTTGCGCGGTCAGTTTGCAGGCTGCCTGGCTGCTGCCGGTCAGCCTGCAACTGCACCCGGTTAGCCTGGTCGCCCGCTTCTGTCAAAAACTGGCGCTGAAAGTCCATCCCGATGCCCGGCGTCCCGCAGCACAACAGCGTCTTGCCGGTTTGCTGGCGCTGTTGTTAGTGCTGAGTCTGCCCCTGCTATTGTGGTATGGCTTCTATCTGATGTCATCCTGGCCCCTGTTACTGGATGCCATTATCTTACTCTGCTGTTTTAGCTGGGCCGGCTACCGCCAGCTGGGACTATCGTTGTGCCGCCAGCTGGAGCAAGGGCAATTGGCCCAAGCCAGGCAACAAGCTCAACTACTGCTATTGCGCGATAGCAAAGCGCTCAGTCAGTTAGGGTTGGTAAAGGCCGCGCTGGAGAGCCTGACCGTACGCTTTCAGCAACAGGTTGTGGCGATCATCTTCTGGTACCTTATTGCCGGTGCCGCCGGCGCCCTGTGCTGTCGCTTATGCCAGATAGCCAGTCAGCAGTGGTCAGTTAAACGGCCTGAGTTCCGGGAATTTGGCCGTGCCGCGGCGCTGTGCAGCCGCCTGTTTAATGTGCCAGCTTATCTACTCGGCGCCATTTTGTTGCACCTGCAAAGTATTGGCCGTCAGGCACCAGCTCCGGTCGAACGGACTGAGGGTAAAGCCTTTCCTGTTAGCCGCCGCCTGTTGTTACAGCAACTTAGCCGTACCCTGAAGGTAAGTCTGGGCGGTCCGGCTCGTTATCAGCAACATGAAGTTCGCCGGCCACGCCTACAACAACGCTATGAGCCGGTGGTCGCAGATGTCAGACGGCTGCTGACCCTGCTCGATTATCAGCTCTATATCTGGCTGCTGTTACTGTGCCTGTGCTGTTGCCTGCTATGGTTTGTCGCAATGCCAGGCTAAACCTCTGCGCCGACAGATCACTTAGCGTATCGCGACAGACTGGACAAACCCTGTCTGCTCGTTATATGTTGCTTAGCCGACTCAGGTAGCTTTGCTATCAGCCTGAGTTCGCCGGCGCTGTCTTTTCAATACAATAGCCAGATATCAGAGCAGTGACGCAGCGCCGACCTGACCAGTGAAAGGAACAATTAGTGCGAACAGTCTTTGTTGCCTTGCTACTGCTGATCTGCAGCCAGCTGAGCGTGCAAGCGCAAACAACATTATTGCCATTAACGCCGGAACAAGGCTTATCCAACGGCATGGTCAGAGATCTGCATCTGGATCGCCATGGTTTCCTGTGGATCGCCACGGCCGGCGGTATTAACCGTTATGATGGCAATCAGTTAATCGAACTGCACAGCAAAGACCATCGTCTGTCGGAAATTGCCTTTAACGATATTCTGGAAGATAGCCAGGGCCGGCTCTGGCTAAGTGCGGATCATACCGGTTTGTACCTCTATGACGTGCAAAGCGGTGATTTTGAGCTGTTTGTAAAAGCGCCGCGTGAACCCGGACATCCGGTAGAAGCCACCATCCTCACAGTTACTGAATTAGATGCTGAGCATTTACTATTTGTGGTGAATCAGGCCGTGTACCGGCTGCGTATTAAAGATCGGCAACTGGACAAGGTGTTCGATCTGGCGAATATTGGTTACCCTGCAGGCTGGATCCGTCATCTGCTGGTGCAACAGCAGCAGCTGTTTATCGCCGCTTTTAATGGCCTGATCCACCTGGATCTCAGCAGTGGCGAGCATCGGTATCTGCCACATTTACCAGCAGAGATCGCTACACCAAGCACCGCACAACAACATACCAAATACTTGCTGGCAACAAACGAGCAGCTATACGTTGGTACTGTCAGTGGCCTCTACCGTATAGCGCGGCAGGATATCGACAATTTTCTGCACCATGGTACGCCATATCAGGCACAAACCCTGGTGGCAGAACGGAATATCTGGCATCTACGCTACCGCGGCGATAATCTGCTACTCGCGACAGATAGCGGACTCTGGCAACTGACCGCCAGCCAGAGCGTCCCTGAATTATTACTGTGTTTTAGCCAAAGCAATCAGCAATTACAGGATAATACGCTGGTTGATATCGCCCTGGATAACGAAGGGGGGTTCTGGCTGGCAAACCGGGGGGAAGGCGTATTTTATTATCATCCGCAAACCGATGCCTTCCAGAGCTGGTCTGCGAACACCGGTTTTGCACTTAGCCACCCCAATGTACAGTCAATGACTGAATTGCAAGGTGATATCTGGCTGGCAACCCAGAATGGTTTAAACCGGCTTAATCCGCAAACTGCTGAAGTTAAACAGTACCTGGTGAATACGAATGCCACACCCAGTCTGCACCAGGGCCGGATCCAGAAACTGGTCGCACATGCCGACAAACTGTATTTGCAGAGTTATTATGCCGGCTTGCAACGCTTTAACCCGGCCAGTGGTGAACTAGAACCCATTGCCATTGCCCAGGCCGATCTGCTCGGTCCGGGGTTACATTCACTGTTTTATTTTCAGCGCACTTTTTACTTTGTGCAAAACAAGGCAATTTACCGGTACAACCCTGAACAAAACCAGATCACCGCGCTGGAACAGCTGACTGCCGCGCTACCAATGGAATACTTTGGTGAGTTTCTGGGTTCGGCCGACAATGGCAAAACCCTGTTACTCAGCACCTCAGACAAGCTGTGGCGTTATGATCCTGCCAGCGGAGAGGTAGAACTGGTGTTCAGCCTGCCGGATCAGCGTCCGCAGTTAAACCGCTATGCCTCGACACTGCACCTCAGCGCCAATGGCGTGTTATGGCTTGGGATCAAGGGCGCAGGCTTATATGCTTTTCAACCCGATACTTTTGAGTTACTGAAACATTTCTCAGTGCAATCCCAATTACGCAGTGACGAAATTCTGGCATTGACCAGTGATGCTGTGGGCGATCTCTGGTTTTCCTCACGCCATGGCCTGGCCAGAGTGGATACCACCAATCTACAAGTTGAGTATTTTGGTAAAGCTGATGGCCTGGCATTCTACGATTTTAACCCGGATGCAGTGTTAAAATTGAGTGATGGTCGTCTGGCCTTTGGCGCCAAAAATGGCGTCATGCTGCTCTCCCCGGCGCAGGTGAATTACCAGCAGGTGCCACTTCGAGTCGTTATCACTGAGTTCGCCAACCTCAGTTTGCAACAACCGCTAGCTCAGGGTTTTCTGAACAATCGCAGCTTTACTCTGCCCTATAATCAAAGTGGCGTTCGTTTACAGTTCAGCGCTATGAGCTTTCAGCAAAATCACCGGCTGCGCTACCGTTTCTGGCTCAGCGGTCAACAGCAACAACATACTGCCGAGCAACAAGGCAACCAGGTGATTTTTCCGCAACTGGCACCGGGTCACTATCAGTTTAATGTGCTGGCAATCTCCCCCCTTACCGGTGAACAAAGTGAAGTGGCCAGCCTGTGGCTGACCATCACCCCGCCCTTATGGCGCTCTGTGCCGGCTTACCTGTTGTATACCTTAGTATTGATGCTGACAGCCCTACTGGTTTGGCAGCGCCGGCGCCAGCAGCAACTATTACTAAGACGCGCTCATAAAGAACTGTTAAGCAGCGAACAGCGGCTCAATCAGGCGCTATCGTCGATTAACAGCGGCGCCTTTGAATGGCAGGCCGGTAATAACAGCCTGGAATCTAACCGCCTGCCCAGAATGCTCGGTACCTCAGAGCTGATGAACCGCATTACCTGGCAACAACATTGCTCACTGATCCACCCCGACGATCTGGCCAATGTTGAACAACAGTGGCAAAGAGTGCTGGCCCAACCTGAGCTAATGCTGGATATCACCTATCGGATGCGGCATCAGGATGGCCGCTGGTTATGGTTCCGTGACCGGGGCCGGGTGATCGAACTGGACAGTGCTTTGCAGCCCAGCCGTGTCACCGGCACCTACAGCAACATTACCGAAACCAAGGCCAACGAAGAAAAAGCCCGGCTGTTTGGTGAAGCCTTCCAGCAAACCCGCGACTGGGTGGTGATCCTGGATACCCGGCAACGGGTGTTGGCGGCAAACCAGTCGTTCTGCCAGGCCTTTGGCGGTATCGAACCTTATCTTGACAGCCCGCGGGTGCATCATCTTGGGATCAGTCTGGTACGTCGCCGCTATTACACCCAGTTGCTGAAAACCATGGCCAAAGGCGATCACTGGCAGGGCGAAGAGCAGGTGATCACGCCTGATGGCCGCGAACGTCCGACCTTGATTAATATCAGCGCAGTCGGCGAACAGGACGTCAGTTTCTTTGTACTGGTATTTACTGATATCACCGCGCAAAAGGCAGCCGAAGACGAGTTACGCTATCTGGCCAACTATGATGCATTAACCGGCTTACCGAACCGGGCCCTGCTGATGGACCGCATTCTGCATGCGATCGAGCAGGCCAAACGCGAGCGGCGCTCACTGGCATTGTGCTTCCTTGATTTAGATAAGTTCAAACATATCAATGACTCCCTGGGCCATGATATCGGCGATCTGATGTTAAAAGAGGTTGCCCGGCGCCTGAAACTAACACTGCGCGACAGTGATACGGTTGCCCGTTTGGGTGGCGATGAGTTTGTTGTACTGCTCGAAGGTTATAAGAGTAATGACAATATCAGTCATGTCGCCCGCAAAATGTTGCATACCATCAGTGAGCCGATGCAGCTTGGCTCCGAGACCGTCGCCGTCTCACCCAGTATTGGCATCGCCATTTACCCGGATGATGCGTTAAATGGCACTGAGCTGATGAAGCATGCCGACGTCGCCATGTACCATGCCAAAGAAGCCGGTCGCAATAACTTCCAGTTCTTTATCCGGGAAATGAACGAAAAAGCCCATATGCAACTGGCGCGGGAAACCCGCTTACGTAGAGCCATAGCGCAGCAGGAGTTTGTGAACTTCTACCAGCCGATTATCGACAGCCGCGAGCATAGTATTGTCGGTGCGGAAGTACTGTTACGCTGGCAAAGTAGTGACGGCATGATTTCGCCGGCGGAATTTATTCCGTTAGCCGAAGATTTACGACTGATCGTCAATATGACACAACAGCTACTGGAACGGGCGCTGTCAGATCTGCAGCAATGGCGCCAGGCCGGTTATGCACTCTATTTATCAGTCAATCTGACCACCCAACACTTGGAACAACCGGCACTGGCGGAAACCGTGCTGGCACTACTGAAAAAATACCGGTTACCAGCCCATGCACTGCGTTTTGAAATTACCGAAAGTGCGCTGATGCGCGATCAGCAAAGTGCGATCCGCACCATGCAATCACTTAGCGACGCCGGTATTAAGCTGGCGCTGGATGATTTTGGTACCGGCTACTCTTCACTGAAATACTTAAAAGAGCTGCCACTGGATGCAATTAAAATTGATCGTAGCTTTGTGCAGGACATCGGTATCGACCATAACGACGAAACCATTATTGATGCCATGCTTAGCATGGCCGGCAGTCTCGGTCTGTATTGCGTGGCGGAAGGGGTAGAAACCGAACAGCAGTTGGCGTTCTTTAATAAACGCCATTGCTATCTGATCCAGGGCTTCCTGTTTAGCAAACCCTTACCTGCCGAGGCCCTGCTGGCGTTGCTGCAATCAGAACAATTTGCACCAGCGCCTTACAGTGAAAACGAAAACTGGCAGATTTAAACGCTGTTTAGTCGCTGGTTCAGGCTTTTGTCACGATTCAGCGGTATACTGGCGGCTTTGTAATTCGCCGGATGCATTATGGCTCCCCATCTCGTTAAAGGTGCCCTGCTGTTATTGCTGGCCGAGGCCTGTTTTGCCGGCATTGGCGCCGTAGTAAAGTTTACCAGCGCCACCGCCAGTGAAGCCCAGGTGGTGTTTTTCCGTAATTTCTTTGCCTTGCTGCTAATGCTGCCGTTTTTGTTTAAACACGGTTTTAGCCTTCTGAAAACACGGCGTTGGTATCTGCATGCCAGCCGGGCCCTGACCGGCATTATTTCGATGTACTGTTTTTTCTATGTACTGGCCCGCTTGCCACTGGCACAGGGCATGCTGGTGCTGCTGCTTTCCCCCTTTGTGGTGCCAATCATCGCCCGCTTCTGGCTAAAAGAGCGGCCCTCGCGCATCACGCTGGCCGGCATTGTGCTCGGCTTTGCCGGGGTGGTACTGGCATTACCCACCCCGGACCCTAACCTGAATCTGATCTTACTGGTGGCGCTGGCGTCTGCGATCCTGGTCGCGGTGACCAAAACCACTATCCGCTATATGTCTGATACCGAGCCGGCGGTGCGTATCGTCTTTTATTTTTCGCTGTTAACCGCTGTGCTGTCGGCGGTGCCGGTGCCTTTTTACTGGCAGCCGCTAAATACCGAAGTCTGGCTGGCATTTTTGGGCATGGGGGTATTGGCCGCGGTGGGTCAGTTAGCGATGACCCGTGCCTATGCGATAGCGCCGGCCAGTGATATTGGCATGTGGACTTACAGCAGTGTGATCTTTGCCGGCGCCTTTGGTTACCTGTTCTGGCAAGAGCCGGTAACCATGAGCTGGGTTGCCGGGGTGCTGGTGATTTTCTATGCTGGTTATATCACTACACGGCAGCGCTTACTCTGAATGGAATACTTTAGCGTCCCGCTCTGGTACTGTGTCGTCAGACAGGCTAAAATACGCTCCCTTTTTTACAGGCGACAACACAGGCAAGAATAATGGGTAAGAAGCTGCATATTAAAACCTGGGGCTGCCAGATGAACGAATACGATTCATCGAAAATGGCGGACCTGCTGGATGCCACACATGGCTATACGCTGACCGAAGAGGCAGAAGAGGCTGATGTGATCTTGCTGAATACCTGCTCGATTCGTGAAAAGGCTCAGGAAAAGGTGTTTCACCAGTTGGGCCGTTGGCGGCCACTGAAAGAAAAGAATCCGGAGCTGATTATCGGTGTTGGCGGCTGCGTGGCGTCACAGGAAGGCAGTGCCATCCGTGAGCGGGCCCCCTTTGTTGATATCGTATTTGGCCCGCAAACCCTGCACCGGTTACCGGAGATGATCAATGCCGTGCGCGGTGACCGCTCACCGGTAGTTGATGTCTCCTTCCCGGAAATCGAGAAATTTGACCGTCTGCCAGAGCCAAAGGCCGAAGGTCCGACTGCTTTTGTCTCCATTATGGAAGGCTGTTCGAAATACTGTACCTTCTGCGTCGTGCCCTATACCCGCGGTGAAGAAGTCAGCCGGCCACTGGATGATGTGTTATTTGAAATTGCCCAACTGGCCCAACAAGGGGTACGTGAAGTCAATCTGCTGGGGCAGAACGTTAATGCCTATCGTGGTGCCACCCATGATGGCGGTATTTGTCATTTCTCCGAATTACTGCGCTTAGTGGCCGCCATCGACGGTATTGACCGTATTCGTTATACCACCTCGCATCCGGTGGAATTTACTGACGATATTATTGAAGTGTATCGTGATGTGCCGGAGCTGGTAGACCATTTACACCTGCCGGTGCAGTCTGGCTCGGATCGGATTTTAACGCTGATGAAGCGCGGTCATACCGCGCTGGAATATAAAGCGCAGATCCGTAAACTGAAGAAGATCCGCCCTCACCTCAGCATGTCATCCGATTTTATTATCGGCTTCCCCGGTGAAAGCGATGAAGATTTTCAGGCGACCATGGATCTGATCCAGGCGATTGACTTTGATATGAGCTTTAGTTTTATCTATAGCGCCCGCCCCGGTACGCCGGCCGCCGATCTGCCGGATGATGTCAGCGAAGACACCAAAAAGCAGCGCCTTTATATTCTGCAGGACCGGATTAACCAGCAGGCATTGAAAATCGCCCGTGGTATGCTGGGCACGGAGCAGCGGATCCTGGTAGAAGGACCGTCGAAAAAGAATATTATGGAGCTGACCGGCCGCACCGAAAATAACCGGGTGGTAAATTTCGAAGGCTCACCCGAGATGATTGGTCAGTTTGTTGATGTCAAAATCACCGATGTATTCAGTAACTCATTGCGTGGTACTGTATTGCGAACTGAGCAACAAATGGAACTGCGCCGCCAGACTGCCCCGGCACAAATTCTGGCCCGGCAGCCAAAAACTGATGAGCTAGGCGTGACCGCATACGTCCCCTAAGCCCGCGTCTGAACCAATAGAGAGAGCCAGCTTGAACAGCGACAGTAGCAGTATTGAATTACAACTTGAGCCCGCCGACCACCGGCGGCTCACCTTACTCTGCGGCCCCTATGACGATAATCTGAAGCATCTGGAACGGCGCTTACTGGTCGAGATCAGCCATCGCGCCGGCCAGATCCGCATCGACGGTCCCACAGCTAATATTGACGCCGCCGCCCTGATCCTGCGCGAGCTGTATCAGCAAACGCTGAATGGCCAGCAACAAGTGCAAGCTATCAGCCCGGAGCAGGTACATCTGACCATTAGTGAACACTTTGATATTCAGTATCAGGGGCAGGAAGGCACCCAGCGCGAATTTTCACTAAAAACCAAAAAAGGCTTAATCAAACCCCGCAACCCGAATCAGGCTGCCTATGTGGCAAACGTGCTGCAACATGATGTTAGTTTCGGCATTGGCCCGGCTGGTACCGGTAAAACCTATCTGGCCGTGGCCTGTGCGGTGGATGCGCTGGAAAGTGGCCAGGTCAAACGGATAGTGTTAACCCGTCCGGCGGTAGAAGCCGGCGAAAAACTGGGCTTTTTACCCGGTGATCTGGCGCAAAAAGTCGACCCTTACCTGCGCCCGCTGTACGACGCCCTGTTTGAAATGCTCGGTTTTGAAAAGGTCGAGAAATATCTGGAACGTGGCGTGATTGAAATTGCGCCGCTGGCCTATATGCGCGGCCGTACGCTAAATGATGCCTTTATTATTCTGGATGAAAGCCAGAATACCACCATCGAGCAGATGAAGATGTTTCTAACCCGCATCGGTTTTAGCGCTAAAGCCGTGATCACCGGTGATGTCACGCAGGTCGACTTGCCCCGCGGTCAGTATTCAGGCCTGAAACATGCGATTGATGTGCTCAGTGCCGTGCCGGAAATCAGCTTTAACTTCTTTAATGCCAAAGATGTGGTGCGCCATCCGATAGTGCAGCGCATTGTGATGGCCTATGAAGCCTATGAAGCGGCGCAACCAAAAACTGAAGAGCCAGCACGTAGCGGGAGTCGCCGATGAGTATTATCCTGGATTTACAACTGGCCAGCAGTGCTCAGGATCTGCCTGACACAACTCAGTTTCAAACCTGGCTGGACGCGGCCATCTTGCCGTTTCAGGAGCAGGCTGAGGTCACAATCCGGGTTGTGGATGCCGCAGAGAGCCAGCAACTGAATCTGCAATACCGCGGCAAAGACAAACCGACTAATGTGCTGAGTTTTCCGTTTCAATGCCCTCCCGGTATTGAGCTGCCGCTGCTTGGCGATCTGGTGATTTGTGCGCAAGTCGTTGCTACGGAAGCAGCTGAGCAGGGCAAGCCGCTGGCGTCACACTGGGCACATATGGTGGTGCACGGCTGCTTGCATTTATTGGGATTTGACCATATAAATGACGCTGATGCTGAGCAGATGGAAGCAGAAGAAATTCAGATTCTGCAGCAACTTGGTATCAGCAACCCCTATTTACTGGATGAAATCTGATGTTCAATTGTTATGGAGCTAAAGTTCACTGATGAGTGACGACAATCCCCACTCTAGTCGCGGCTCTGCGTCGCGTAGCTGGTTAGAACGTATTGCCAGCATTTTTAGCGCAGAGCCACAGGATATCTCGGATCTGGAAGACATTATCAGCGAAGCCGCCGTACGCGAGCTGATTGATACCGATACCAAGAATATGTTGCAGGGTGTATTGGACGTATCCAATATGCGGGCCCGCGACATTATGATCCCCCGCTCCCAGATGGCCACGCTGGATATCGAGCAACCGCTGGCCGAAGTCCTACCCATTCTGCTGGAAAACAATCACAGCCGTTATCCGGTGGTAAATGAAGATAAAGACCATATCGAAGGCATTCTGATAGTCAAAGATCTGCTGCAGTATGCACTGGACCCCAGCAATACCGATTGGCAGTGGCGCGATCTGGTGCGCCCGGCGGTCATCATCCCGGAAAGTAAGAAAGTCGATGCCCTGCTGCGGGAATTCCGGCAAAAACGCTACCATATGGCAATCGTCGTGGATGAATACGGTGGCGTTTCCGGCCTGCTGACCATTGAAGATATTCTGGAGCAAATTGTCGGCGAGATTGAAGATGAGCACGACGATGAAGAAGAGCACGATATCAAGAAGATGGCTTCGCGGGTTTTTCAGGTGAGCGCTCTGACGCCACTGGATGAATTTAACGAAACCTTTGGTACCCAGTTTGACGAGGAAGATGCCGATACCATTGGCGGTATTGTGTTGCATGCCTTTGGCCATATGCCAGCAAAGGGCGAAGCGATTACGCTGGGCGATCTGACCTTTAAAGTCAGTAAAGCCAATAGCCGCCGCCTGATGCAGTTACAGGTGATCCGCTCGCGCCCGAGCGAAGCAGAAGGAAGCTAATCATCAAAGCGCTGTGGTCCCGGCCCTGGTTGGTTGCCGTCAGTTTACTGCTGGCCGGTTTAGCCAATACTCTGGCCTTCGCTCCCTATACCCTCTGGTGGTTGCCGCTATTAACGCTGGCCTGGTTTAGCGCAGCCATTGCCAACAGCACCACCCCGCGCCAGGCCGCGGGCTATGGCTTTAGCTATGGTGTCGGTTGGTTTGGGCTAGGCATCAGCTGGGTACATGTCAGTATCGACCAGTTTGGCGGTTTGCCGCTGGCTGGCAGTCTGAGTTTAATGGCGCTATTAGTCGCCTATCTGGCACTGTTTCCGGCCTATACCGCCTGGCTCAGTCGTCGCCTGCTGGGCACTCTCTCCTTACCACTGCTGCTAATGGCGTGCTGGACCCTTAGTGAGTGGCTGCGCAGCGTATTGCTTACTGGCTTTCCCTGGTTATCGCTCGGCTACAGTCAAACGGATTCACTGTTCAGGCACTATGCGCCGCTGCTGGGTGAAATCGGTATCAGCGCCGTGCTGGTTTTTATCGCCGCCAGTCTGGCCAATCTGCTGCAGCGTCTCTCCTGGCCTGCGCGCTGCTGGCCAGCCGTAGTCAGTGTACTACTTTGCCTGCTGAGCCCACTGCTGGTGCAGTTTAAAGGCTGGCACCACAATAACGAGCAGTTAAGTGTGTTGCTGGTACAGGGCAATGTGCAGCAGGAGCTGCGCTGGGTGCCGGAGCAGGAATGGCCGACCATGCTGAAGTATCTGGATCTGACCCGGCCGCATCTGAGTCAACACCAACTGGTGATCTGGCCGGAGGCTGCCGTGCCGCGTATTGAACCTCTGGCCGATGACTTTCTGGAGAACCTGGATAAATCAGCGTTTTATAGCGATACCGCGGTCATTACCGGCATTATCGATTACAACCTGAAAACCCAGGAAGCGTGGAATAATCTGATTGTATTGGGTAAACAAACTGCCGATGCCAATAGTGGTCACTATTTCCATGGCCACGCCAACCGCTTTAGCAAACATCATTTACTGCCGATTGGCGAATTCGTGCCATTTGAGAGCTTTCTGCGCCAGCTGGCACCGATTTTCGATTTACCGATGAGCTCTTTTAACCGCGGCAGCTATGTGCAACCCAACCTGACTGCCAATGGCTTTCATTTATTGCCTGCGATCTGCTTTGAAATTGCCTTCCCGGCGCAGATCCGCGCCAATCTGACCAGCGAGACCCAGCTGTTACTGACCGTCAGTAATGATGCCTGGTTTGGCGATAGCATAGGCCCGCATCAGCACCTGCAAATTGCCCGTATGCGGGCACTGGAATTTGGTTTACCGCTGTTACGCGCCACCAATAATGGCATCACCGCGACCATAGATGCCGATGGCCAGATCCGGCAACGCGCGCCGCAGTTTACTGAAGCAGTATTAAGTGACCAGCTGCTGCTGACAAACGCTGCAACCCTTTACCAAAAGCTGGGAAACTTACCGGTTTTCTCCTTTAGTACTTTGCTACTACTGCTCGCCGCTTTGCGCCATTATCGCTCACGCCGTTAAGCCCAGCGGTATCCGGTGAGCGGCCTGTTCGATTATTTTTTTCTGCTGTACCCAGTTTGCCGGTTGCAATTATTGGCAATTCATGACAAAACTTCTGAAGCAAAGTCATTTGCGATAAGTCGCCACTTAGATGCGACAAAAATAATAATAAGGCCCAAGGCCATTACCACAGCAATGAAGGAAGTCTCATGAAAAAAAATCACCTTACCCCTCTGGCACTGGCAACCCTGGTTGCTCTGGGTTTAGCCGGTCAGGCGGTGGCGTCAGATCGTTTTATTATTCAGGTCGATAACGATAAAAAAGGCATCGTAAAAGCGCTGGCAGTACAACTGGGCGGCGAGATCCATGTTGACTCTGACGGCTTTATCGCCGCTACCTTTAGCGGTAAAGATCTGTCCCAGGTTAAAGGCTTGCTCAGAAATCCACATATTAAGCTGATTGAAGAGGACGCCAAGCGTTACCCAATGGCGCTGTATAACGATACCGCCGGCGATCCGACAGTGCAACAATTAACCCCCTATGCTTATGTGCAGTCACAGGCACATCAGACCCCGTTTAACCTGGGCGCCTCACCCAAGGTTTGTGTAATCGACTCTGGTATCGCGCGCGATAGCGGTGAAACCGGTGGTTATAATGCTGACTTTGACTGGGGCAGTATTAGCGGCACCAGTAACTCAGGCACCGGTGACTGGTTCCGCGATGGCGGCCCGCACGGCACCCACGTTGCCGGTACTATCGGTGCCTCGGACAACGGCTTTGGTGTGATCGGGATGGCACCAGGCACGCCGATGCATATTATCAAAGTCTTTAATAACAGTGGCTGGGGCTATTCTTCTGATTTAGCCCATGCAGCTAATCTTTGTGCACAAAATGGCGCCAAAGTTATCAATATGAGTCTGGGAGGCGGCCGCGCCAACAGTACTGAAGAGAATGCCTTTATCAACTTTACCAATAATGGTGGTCTGGTGCTGGCGGCAGCTGGTAACAGCGGTAATAACGTTCGCTCTTTCCCGGCTGGCTATCCATCGGTAATGATGGTCGGAGCTAATGATGCCAATGATCAGATTGCCTCATTTTCGCAGTATCCATCCTGCACTACCGGCGTTGGCAAAAATCAGACCACGAATGAAGGCCTCTGTGTCGAAGTGACTGCTGGCGGTGTGGATACCTTATCCACTTACCCCTCTGGCGGCGCTGCCTTTGCAGCACTCACTGCAGGGAATAATGGCTACGCCGCATCAGCAATGGAAAACACCGGCGATGCCTCAGGCAGCACCTATTTTATGGGTCTGGCCACCAGCACCAACAGCGCCGCAGCCGGTAAGATCTGTGTTATTGATCGTGGTACTATCTCATTCCATGACAAGGTACGTAACTGTCAGTTATCGGGTGGTATTGGCGCTATCCTGATTAATAACGAACCCGGTATGCTGTATGGCACCCTTGGCACCAGCAATCAAACCAGCATCCCCGCTGTTGGCGCCGCCTTTGAAGATCGCAGCGCTCTGGTCGCTGCAACCTCGGCTTCGATCAGTATCGGTGCATCAGATTATGGTTATATGAGCGGTACCTCGATGGCAACACCAGCTGTTGCGGGTCTGGCGGCGCGGGTATGGTCTAATTTCCCGCAGTGTACCGGTACTGAAATTCGCAATGCCTTAAAAGCGACCGCAGTGCGGCCGGCGGGCGGCGATGCGGTGAAATTTGGTAAAGGTATTGTCAAAGCGAAAGCGGCGCATGATTACCTGACCACCCACGGTTGTGCCGGTGGCGGTTCAGGCGGTGGTGACACTGGCGGCGGCAGCGGCGGTGGCAGCTGTAAGGGTAAAAAGTGCAGCTGATCGCTGTGCCAGCAATTAACTGAACCTGATAATAGAAAGCCGCGATATCGCGGCTTTGTTTTTTACAGGCTTGTTGCAACTCGCCGTTTATTCCTCACTTCCGCCATTAACCAGCTCAGCGATTTCCGCCAGGCGCAGTAACGCCCGACCATTAAGTGATTTTTTCGGATACTGACCGCGATTATTACGTTCACCTGCGACTTCACCGGTTAATAGCTCCAACGCCTGATCCACGGTTTTGACGGTGTAAATATGGAACTGCCCGGCAGCAACCGCAGTCACCACATCCTGATCCAGCACCAGATTTAACTGATTACTGGCCGGAATAATCACCCCTTGCTCACCAGTCAGGCCTCGTGACTGACAGAGCCGGAAATAACCTTCAATTTTTTCATTCACGCCGCCTATTGCCTGTACCTGACCATATTGGTTAATCGAGCCGGTCACTGCCAGACTTTGCCGGATTGGAATCTCGGTAATGGCCGAGATCAGGGCACAGACTTCAGCCAGTGAGGCGCTGTCACCGTCAATGTGGCCGTAGGACTGCTCCATTGCAATATTCGCGCTTAAGGTCAGCGGAAAATCGCGGGCATATTTGGCCCCCAGATAACCGGTTAATAATAATACGCCCTTAGAGTGGATTGCTTTACCCAGCTCCACCTCACGTTCGATATCCACTACGCCGCTGGAACCGGCGAATACCGTCGCGCTGATCCGCGCCGGAGTACCGAAGGCGGTATCACCGATTTCCAGTACTGTCAGGCCATTGATCTTACCGACAGCCAGGCCGTCAGTATCAATCAGAATATGTCCTTCCTGAATATCTTCTAAAAACGCCTCACTGATGCGGCCGGTACGGTATTTTTTTCCTGCCAGCGCCTGGCGGACATGCTCACTGGTTAATTGTTCAGCCTGCTGCTGCCGCGCAAAAAAGCAGGCTTCACGCACTAACTCCAGTACATCGGCAAAACGGGCAGACAGCTTACGCTGATGTTCAGCCTGGCGGAAACTAAACTGTAATAGCTGCTGCAAGCCACAGCTACTTAGCGACTGTAAACCCATTTCCCGCAATTGCAGCTGAATTTGCGCTGCCATATCGCTTAAGGTTTGCGGCAAATAAGGCAAATAATGCTCGAAATCGGCTAGTACCCGGAATAACTCATTAAATTCGTCATCGAAATCCTGCACTAAATAATACAGATCACGCGACCCCAGCAACACCACCTTAACGCTGAGCGGGATGGCGCGCGGCGTAATAATAGTCGAGTTCGTTACTGCATGATCGCTAAGGGTATCAATCACCACTTCACCGGCCTTTAATGCCAGCTTTAATGCATCCCACACTGCGGGCTGGGTTAAAAGCCGATCGGCATCCAGGATCAGATAACCGCCATTGGCTTTGTGCAAAGCGCCGGGGCGGATCATCCGGTAATTGGTAAATAAGGAACCACCGGCCGAGCTATATTCCACCCGGCCAAACAGGTTGCCATAGCTGGGGTTGGGTTCAAAAATAATCGGCGCGCCAGACATCGTTTCATGATGTACCAGCACATTAGGCACAAATTCCTCGATAAAGATTTCGCGGCTAACCGGCTCCTCGCCCTTCTCGCCTTCCGACTCATCCGGCAGCAGTTCCATTACCGCTTTCACCAGTTCCGGTCGCATCTCACGCAGGTATTTTAAGACCCCCAACTCGGCATTGTAGTGATGCTCCAGCTTTTTCAGCATCGGCTTAATCGCTTGCTCAATGGTATCTTTGCGCAGCGCCCGCAAATTCTCCGACAATTCCCGCTTCCACTGCGGCAACTCCAACAGCTGTTCGTTGAGGATGGTTTCCAGCTCCGATACCAAATCATAGAAATACTGCCGCTGCTCTTCAGATAGCTTAGTAAATTCCTGATCATCCAAAGGCTTGCCATCAATGATTGGCGAAAAGCTCACCGCACCGTTTTCTTCGTATAACACAACCTGCTTTTCCAGCGCTTTCTTTTCAACCTGTTCGATAGCCTGTTCATAACGTTCGTCAAAGGCCCGGTGAATGGCTTTTTTCTTGCGTTGATAGCCAGGGTTATCAAAGGCGGCCGGAAAGGTATCCAGCAAATCATCAATCAGACTTTCCAGCTTTTTGACCAGTACCCGGCCTTCACCCGGTAGTAAACGCAGCGTAATGGGTACCCGTTCGTCATCAAAATTGTTCAGGTAGCACCACTCTTCCGGCGTGGCTTTTTCACTGGCGGCCAGCTGCAGAATTTCCTGTACCAGCGTAAAGCGCCCCAAAGCCGGCTCCCCCATCACATAGAGGTTATAGCCCGGCATATCCATCCCAATGGCAAACTCCAATGCAGTTCGGGCGCGGTCCTGGCCGATAAAGGCGGCGGGAACAGCAGGTTGCTGCAGAATATCGGAGACCAGTGCTGAATCCAGTTGCGGGCCAAGTTGTGCCGGCGTCAATGCCAGTTGCTGCTCTAATTGCGTCATTTAGTGCCTTAACAATAAAGGTAAGTTTTTTATATAGTAACAAAAAGCCGGTTACTGCGCTGTAGGCTGTGGCTAAAGTTTTCTGCGTTAACGCCGATAAGCTGGTAAGTGCGATAACTGTAAACCGGAGTATCAGATGAACGAGCGCGACTGCCTGCAAAAAATCCGTAACCTGGGGGTTCGCCTGCAGGAGCTGGAGCTGGCCAGACCGCAGCCTGGCAAATCCTATACCTCGTTAGCGCTGGACTTTTTGTTTAAAGAGCACCAGTTAGAGCGGCCGACCGGTGCACCACTGGAGTATACGCTCAGAACCCTGGGTAAGGCGCTGATGGAGCGGCATCAGCTGAAGTTTCAACGCCTGGATGCAACGGCCATCGTCGACTATTTTTGCCGTTTTTATCGCGTGCATTAAACCGTATAACACTAACTGCTACCAATGCCAGAGCCGTCGGCTCAAGCCATAGCCAATGCTGACAACCAGCAGCATAGCCAACAGATAGGCCGTGCTTAAATAGGCCAGCGCATCCACCGGACAATGTAAAGAGTAAACCGTGGCGGCCAGAAAACCCGCTAAACCGCTACAACTCAGCACCAAACGCCAACGATAAAGTGGTTTAGCCCGGCGTAGTAAACGGAACAAACCCAGCAGGCAAAACGATGCCACAACACCAATCCACGCTACGCAGCTCCAGAATGATGGCTCAGCAAGGGCGTCAGTCAGCGACAGCTCTGGTGCCAGCCAACCAATAGCCAGCAAAGCCGCCCCTCCCGCCAACGCACTCAGCGCCGCACCCTGATATTCTCTATAGGAATACTCGGCTGGCTGACTGCTTAATTGGGTGCAGCGCAGCAGCGCAAAGGTGAACGCGAAAAGCGCAACCGTTTTTAACAGCGCCAATACTGACCACTGCGCTCTGAAACCCAAAGGTGCTAGCAGCAAAAGTGCCAGCGAAAATGACAATAACAACCCTATCATTATCAGTCTGTCGGTTAGCATTGGGACAACGGCGCTGTGCCGCACCAGCAGCTGGTTGATTAACTGCTCTGTTTTATCCTTCATCTGCGCTCTCCCCCGGTGCTACCGGCTTTTATTTCGTTGCGTAGCAGCACTAACGCGCGATGCACATTGACTTTTACCCATGCCACACTGCGTTGCATCATATTTGCCGTTTCCGCCACTGACATTTCCTCGACCTTGGTTGCGTAAAGAACCTCCGCTTGCAGCTCTGTTAGCGGTAATAATAATCGCTGCAATGCCTCCGCCTGATCCTCGTGATCTGCCACGACTGTTGGATGCCAGGAGTCATCCTCCGGGTAAGTCTCTGCTTGCTGGCGGATCTGTTGGCGCCGGTTCTCGTAAAATTTATGCCGTAAAATACCGCTAATCCAGGGTTCAACCGGCAAACCCGGCTGATAGCTGTGTAACACCCGATGTATCGTTAACAAGCTTTCCTGAACCAGGTCGTCAAGTTGGTCGCTATTCACATAACGTCGCCCACGACGCTTGATAAAGGGTACTGCCTGGCGCAAAAAGCGCTCATAGGCTGCGTTATCCCCTTGTTGTGCTCTAACTAGCAAAGTCGACCACTCATCCATCAGATTTCTCTATTCATTCCCGTGGCATATCTGCCTGTATCGGAGTATTGACCGGTAAACAGCAAAAGGTTACAGACCCGCATAAAATAATTTTCGCTTTTTTTTGTAACCTTTTACTTAGCGTCAGGCAATAACTAGCGACCAGAGCGTGTTCTGGCACATTTAATCTGACTTTCTAAAAGGAACATAGTATGAAGACTTCGTTACTGACCGCGGCTTTAATCAGCACCGTCATCACTCTGACATTCGCTCAGTTGCCTGCTGCATACGCTGGCACTCTGAGTTTACCCGCTTATTCCGCAGACAGTTTTCAGCTGGCTGAAGCAAAAGGCAGTTTTGTGCTGGTTGCGACCAAGCCAGGCTGTCCGGTGTGTAGCAAACAAATTCCAGTCATCGAAAGCACGCTGCAACTGCCCGAGTTCGCTAATCTCACCGTACTGCAATATAACCAGGTTACCGAAAAAGCATTGAACAAACGCTTTGGTGTAACCGGCCAGAGCACCATTATTGTCTACCGGGACGGGGTTGAAGTATCAAGAACCCGAGGGCTGACCGAGGCTGATGCGATCAAAACTGAACTGATGAAAGCGCTGTAAGCGGAGGCACCATGTTACCTGACGTCTCCGTTTTACCTTTGCTGTTTTTGGCTGGCATGCTGATTACACTGTCCCCTTGTATTCTGCCGGTGCTGCCTGTAATGGCGGCGTCAGGGTTAGCTAAACACCGTTATGCACCAGTATTGACCGGACTGGGTTTAGCGATTGGATTTGCATTAATGGGCGCAAGCCTAAATGGCTTACTCCAGTTACTCGATATTAGCATTGCGCAAAGCAGACCTGTCTTTGCCATTATTATCTTATTGCTGGGTGTGATGCTGGTGGTGCCGGCATTTAAAAGCGGCTCTTCTTCACTACTGGCGCCATTAGCGGCAAAAGCGGATAACCTGGCAAGCCGCCTGGAACAGAAGCCCGGTGGGGCCTTGTGGTTGGGGTTGTTGTTAGGTGCCATCTGGAGCCCCTGTGCCGGACCTGTGTTAGGTGCAGCATTAAGTTTTACTCACACCTCGGCATCGATAGTAAGCGCGACGCTACAGATGTTTGTCTTTGGCTTAGGTGCAGCCCTGCCGCTGATTATCGTTGCTTATCTGATGGCAGGCTCAGCACATCGCTTTTTACCCAAGTTTGCTGCCAAAGGTGAGCGCGGCCGCCAGATTTTGGGTTATAGTTTAATTTTGGTGGCGTTGTTAATCTTAACCAACCTTGATCAAACCCTATTGGTGCTCGCGACTGAAAATTTGCCGGCGAGTTGGTTGGAACTGATTACCCGTTATTAACTACGTCGTAACAGCAAACTAAACCGGCGCTGTATTACCGGGTACTGAACAGACTTTTATTTTCTGATGATGGCCAGCGGAAATGCTGGCCAGTTGAACAAACGAGGAAAACGTGATGAATACATTAACCAAAACGCAATTAACTCTGGCGCTGGGCGCCCTTACACTGGGCTCAGGTAATGCCCTGGCGGATAGCAACCCATTTCAGGCGCAACAACTGAGTATGGCCTATCAAGTGACCACTCAGGACAATACCGGGGTTAAAGTTAAGGTAAAAGAGCAAGCCACCGATAAAGCCAAAGAAATGAAATGCGGTGAAGGTAAGTGTGGTGAAGGCAAATGCGGCGCCGAAATGCAGAAAAAAATGGCTGATGCCAAAAAGCAGGCTGCCGACAAAGCCAAAGAAATGAAATGTGGCGAAGGTAAATGCGGTGAAGGCAAGTGCGGTGCCGAGATGCATAAAGCCGATGCCAAAGCTAAGGCCGCTGAAGCTAAAGCTGCCGGTCAGGAAAAAGCCGCTGATGCCAAGAAAAAAGCCAGTGATAAAGCCAAAGAAATGAAGTGCGGCGAAGGTAAATGCGGCTCTATCTAACGCCAAATGAAACCACTCGCTCACTTTAGTAGCAGCAGCGCAGGCCTGGGCCTGCGCCGCGAATTGCTGCCAGAACTGTTAGCAGATAAGCCAGCTATCATCGATTTCTTTGAGGTTGCGCCAGAGAACTGGTTACCTTATGGCGGTAAACTGGCGAAGGATTTCCGGCAACTGACCGAACGCTATGCGTTTTTTTGTCATGGCCTGTCGTTAAATATTGGTGGCCCGGATCCGCTGGATCTGGATTTTTTGCAGCAGCTAAAACACTTTCTCGACCAGCATCAGATCCTGCGCTATAGCGAACATCTGAGTTATTGTGCTGCCGACGGTCATCTGTATGACCTGATGCCGATCCCCTTTACTGAGGAAGCGGTACATTATGTGGCGGCACGGATTAAACAGGTGCAGCAGATCCTGGAGCGGCCATTGATTATCGAGAATGTCTCCTACTATGCTGCGCCAGCACAGCAATTAAGTGAACTGGAATTTCTGTTGGCGGTGCTTACGGAAGCCGACTGCCCGCTGCTGCTGGACGTAAATAATATCTATGTCAATTCCATCAACCATGGCTACGATGCCAGAGCCTTTTTAGCTGCGATGCCAAGCGAGCGCATTGCCTACTACCATATTGCCGGACATTACCAGCAAGCGGCCGACTTACTGATTGATACCCATGGCGCTGCCATTCCTGATCCGGTTTGGCAATTGTTGCGTCTTAGCTATCAGCAGCATGGTGTAAAACCGACCTTATACGAGCGGGACTTTAATATCCCGCCGCTGGCCGACCTTTGCCAGGAACTGTCGCAGATTAAGCAATTGCAGCAAGTTGCCAGCCCGAGACCAGCAGCAGTATGACTGAGCCGACAGCCCCTAACTTACAGCAAACCCAACTGGCGTTCGCCCGGGCCATTCGCCACCCCCAAGAGCCCTATGCGGAGCAGACGGTGCCAGCAGCACGGCTGCAGATCTATCAGCAGCTGTTCTTCAATAATGTCAGCGGCTTTATCGATAATGCCTTCCCGGTGCTCAGTGCGCTATATCAGCCCGATGCCTGGCTAAGCCTGAAACAACGTTTTTTTGCCGATTACCGCTGTCACTCGCCTTATTTCTTGCATATTGCCCAGCAGTTTGTCGATTTTCTGCAGCAATATCAGCCCGCTGCCGCCGATCCGCCGTTTTTAGCCGAACTTGCCCATTACGAATGGGCTGAGCTTTATGTCGGGACACTAGCTGTCACGTCAGCACAGCAGGCCGTGACACCGGCACAACTAACGTCGGCCAGGTTAAAGCTAACCGAAGCCAGCCTGTTAGCCGTATACCAGTATCCGGTGCAGCACCTGAGCCCGGATTATCAGGTTAACGAACCCGGACCAGGCCAGGCCTTTCTGATCTACCGCGATTGGCAGGATGAAGTGATCTTTGTGCAGTTAAATCAGGCCAGCTTACTGCTGTTACATCAGCTGACGGAGCAACCGGGACAAACCTTGCCACAACTGACTGCCAGCCTGGCACCACAACTCGCGCCCTACAGCGCAGCGCAACTGACCGAATTTGCGCTACCCTTACTGACAGAGTTGGCCGTTAAGGGCGCACTGCTGCACGATGGCGGCTAAGTTGGCCTTGTCGCCTTAGCCGGCTCAACTTGAATTTTTTTCATCTTGATTGGAAAAACTTTCACACCAAATGGATAGCCAGACGTCTAAATAGACGTATACTTATGCTATCAGGTTTTGGAGTAACAGCATTATGGCATTATCACTGGCAGAGAAAATTGCAGATCCACAGCAAGGGGTATATCTGATTGGTACTACTCCACCCAAAGCCGGCACCGCCGCTGATAAAAGCTTGCGGATCGCGGGTAAGTTGTTAGGCCGTTTGCAACAGCTCGAATACGATGGCCTGATTGTCTATGATATTCAGGATGAAAGTAGCCGGGTTGCCACCGAGCGTCCTTTCCCGTTTCAGAGCACTCTGGACCCGCGCGAATACAGCCGGTTGTTACGCGAGCTATCGGCGCAGGATGTCATTACCTATAAAAGTGTGGCTCAGCGTGATAGCAGCGAATTTGAGCACTGGCTTAGTGAAAGTGCCGCAACCTTTGCCCTGAAAAATCTGGTGTTAGTGGGTAGCCCTTCATCACATGGCCAGATCAAGCTCAGTTTACCGCATGCCTATCAGCAGCTCGCCGCCCATCCGGCAAGCTTCTTTTTGGGTGGAGTTGCCATTGCCGAACGCCATGCCAAAAAAGGCGATGAACATTTACGCTTAATTGATAAAGCGGCCCAGGGCTGTCAATTCTTTATTTCGCAGGCGGTATATAACGCCCAGGCGACCATTGATCTGATCACCAGCTATGCCCGCAGCTGCAAACAGCAGGGCCTGACGCCAAAACGTGTGATTTTAACCTTTACCCCGTGCGGCAGTGAACAGACACTGGATTTTATGCAATGGCTCGGTATTTCGGTGCCACAGGCCTCGCGTTATCGTATTCTGGATGCCGAAAACCCACTGAACGAATCGATTAAGATCTGCCGCGATAATCTGACACAGATCTTAACCCACTGCGCGAATTTGGAGGTGCCGCTGGGCCTCAACGTTGAAAGCCTGACTAACCGCAAGGAAGAAATCGATGCCTCTATCCGCTTGTTCCGGCTATTAAAGGCGCTGATGGAGTTACATCTGGCAGAAAAGCAGGTTGCTTAAGCGACCTGCTTTGGCGGCATTTGCTGCGTGCCGTGCTTAACCCAACTTGGGCGCATCGTAGTTGGCAGGTTCATCGCTATAGATACAAACATTCCACTCTGCAGCCAGCCCATCCTCCGCTAAGCAATATTGCGCAAAAAAGGCTTGAATTTCCGCGCGCTGACAGTGAGCTTCAAAGCTGGCCAAATCCGCCCAGATTTCATTAAAGGCAATCGGGAAACTCTTACCGTCAGCAAAAGGACTCTGGATTTGCCGGGTCACCACATACTGTAGACAGCCGTCCTCACGTAAGGTATTTGGCTCCAGGCTTTGCAATACCCGGAATAACTCGGCTTCTTTTCCCACCTTAGGCAAAAATTGGGCAACACAATAGACTTTCTTTGACATCAGCATCCCTTATTAAGCGAGCCTGCCGCATATAGCGGCAGGCAACAGAGTATTAATGGCGGCCAAATACCGTAAACAGCTCGGCATTAAGCCATAAATGACAGAGTACACTGGCGGCGTAGCCCAGTAAAATCACCGGTGCCCATTTTAAATGGCCAACGAAGGTATAGTAGCCTCTGGCCTGCCCCATCAACGCCACCCCAGCGGCAGAGCCGATAGACAGCAGACTGCCGCCAACACCAGCAGTAAGCGTAATCAGCAGCCAGTGACCATGAGACATCTCCGGGTTCATCGTTAATACCGCAAACATCACTGGGATATTATCTACCACCGCCGACATCAGTCCCAGCACCACATTGGCTGCAGTCGGGTTCCAGTTGGTATATAACGCAGTCGAGAGCAGCTCGAGATAGCCGATAAAGCCCAGCCCGCCGACGCAAACCACCACACCGTAGAAAAACAGTAAGGTATCCCACTCAGCCCGCGCTACCCGGCTAAACACATCAAAAGGCACCACTTGCCCCAGTGCACGGATCCGCTCCATATCACCGGCGCGCTCAGCCAGTGCCCGCTTGCGCGCCAGACTGCCCGGTAAGGTTTTACGCAGGAAGAAGCCGAAGAACTGCAGGTAACCCAGTCCGGTCATCATCCCCAAGACCGGCGGTAAGCCGAGATAAGAGTGAAAGGCCACGGCAGTGGCAATGGTTAATAAAAATAAGGTCAGGATCCTCAGTGCGCCGCGTTTTAACTCAACTTCTTCCGCATGACCACCCGGTGAGCGCTTCTCCACAAAAAAGCTCATAATCAGCGCCGGCACACCAAAGTTGACCACAGCCGGTAAGAACAGCGTGAAGAACTCATTAAAGGTGACGATACCGGCCTGCCAGACCATCAGGGTAGTAATATCACCAAAGGGGATAAAGGCACCGCCGGCATTGGCCGCCACGACGATATTGACACAGGTCAGGTTGATAAAGCGCTTATCGCCTTCAGCCACTTTCATCACCACAGCACACATCAGCATGGCCGTGGTCATATTGTTGGCAAAAGACGAAATTGCAAAGGCCAGCACGCCGCTGATCCAGAATAAGCTGCGATAACTAAAGCCAGTGCGGATCAACCAGGCGCGCAGGGCATCGAATAAACGCCGCTCCTCCAGAGCGTTGATATAGGTCATCGCCACCAATAAAAATAACATCAGCTCGGAGAATTCCAGCAGCGTATGGCGAAAGGCCGATTCCGCCTCGGTCGGCATGCCGGCCTGCATATAATGCCAGCCAATCATCGCCCAGATGATGCCAGCGGCCACCAGCACCGGTTTGGATTTACGTAAATGAATTTTCTCTTCGGCCATGACCAGCAAATAAGCCAGCAGGAAAATAACGATGGCAGTGATGCCAAGGGCACTGTCGGTTAACGGCAACGGACCGGTTGCCGCCATAGCAATATTCGGCCAGCACAACAGGCTGAGCAACAAGATAGACGCAACTTTTAAATAAGACATGGTAATCACTGGGATTGGATTAGGCAGAAAGGTCTCTATCGGGCTGATGCCTGATATTGAGCGCATATGATACGCCCTTTTTTGCGCTTTAATAGCACTAACTGCAACAGAATTTGCAGTTAGTCTGATGACTTTAGTCGAATGCGCTCAGCAACCACTAACAACATGCAGCAATAAACAACTAGCAATCACAACAGCAGCTGCCAGCGCCGACTGATTTAGCGCAGTACCAGCATCGCGCAGCGTGCCTTACTTAGCATCGCCGTGGTGGTACTGCCCAAAATAAACTGCCGGATCCGCGAATGGCCGTAGGCGCCCATTACCAGCAGATCAATGACTTGTTCCTGCTGGTACTGGTGCAGCGCCTCGTCCGGCTCGCCGGTCACTATCGCGGTACGGGTATCAAAACCGGCCAGCGTTAGCACACTGGCGGCTTCGGCCAGCTGTTTTTCGGCTTGTTCACTGGGTACTGCGGCCATCACCAGATGTACCGGTAGGCCACGACACAACGGGCTGGCGGCCAGCATTTCCAGACTCTTTTGCGCGGTAGCGCTGCCATCATAGGCCAGCATCACCCGCTTCGGCGCGGAAAAACGCTGCTGCGTCAGTAAAATAGGCTTTTGCATACTGCGGATAATCATCTCGATATGCATCCCCAGCTGCCCATGCGCATCGGTACTGCTTAAGCCTCGCTTACCTAATACCAATAACCGGGTATCATCCTGCAGTGCCTTTAATGACTCCAGTAACGGACCGTGCCGCATCAGTTCGCTGATCTCAGCGACTGCGGCGGCGTTAGCCCGGGCATGCGCCGCATCCAGAATATGATGGCCACGCTGCAATGCCAGCTTGCTGTGTTGTTCATCCAGCTCTGCCAGTTGTTGCAGTAACACTTCCTGCGATCCCAAACCGATACTGCCACTTAAATCCGGCGTTTGGGTATGCTGAGCCCGGTCAATCACATGCACCAGACTAAGGGGCGCGGTCAGCGCCTTCGCGGCCCAGATCGCACCATCACAAACCGCCTCAGCATAGGGTGAGGCATCAATACAGGCGTAGACATGCTTTGTCATCGTTAGTGTCCCATCAATTTTTCGACTGCGTCAGGCTGTTGATGCACAGCAAATTTATCCACCAGGGTAGCGCTGGCTTCATTTAACCCCAGCAGCTCAACCATGGTACCTTCACGGCGGAACTTTAGTACGACCTTATCCAATGAACTAACGGCGGTAATATCCCAGAAATGCGCCCGACTTAAATCAATCTGCACCTTATCCAGTGCTTCCTTAAAGTCAAAGGCGGCGACAAATTGCTCCGCCGAGGTAAAAAAGACCTGCCCGACCACCTGATAATGCCGCTCGCGGCCACCGGCTTGCAGGCTAGAACTGATGTAGAGGATCTGGCCCACTTTATTGGCGAAAAACAAGGCACTGAGTAACACACCAAGCAGTACACCATAAGCCAGATTATGCGTAAAGACCACTACCACCACCGTCGCGATCATCACGATACTGGAACTTAGCGGGTTTTTACGTAAGTCCCGCACCGAGCTCCAGCTAAAGGTGCCAATAGACACCATAATCATCACAGCAACCAGCGCCGCCATCGGGATCATGCCGACATAGTCACTTAAAAATACAATAAACAGCAGCAAGAAAATACCGGCCAGTAGGGTCGAGAGGCGGGTGCGGCCACCGGATTTCACATTAATCACCGACTGCCCGATCATGGCACAGCCAGCCATGCCGCCCAGTAAACCAGAACCAATATTGGCGATACCCTGGCCGACACATTCCCGATTCTTATCGCTGCTGGTATCTGTCAGATCATCAACAATGGTTGCGGTCATCAGTGACTCGAGTAAACCTACCACGGCCAGCGCCAACGCATAAGGGAAAATAATTTTTAGCGTGTCCAGATTTAACGGCACATCCGGCCATAAAAAGACTGGTAAGCTATCAGGCAGCTCACCCATATCGGCGACAGTACGCAGATCGAGCTGGAAATAAACGGCGATAGCGGTTAACACTACTATACACACCAGAGGGGATGGAATGGTTTTGGTGATATACGGAAACAAATAGATAATGGCCAGGCCCGCCGCGGTCATGCCATACACCAGCAAGGTACCATGTTGCCCACTTAATTCCGGCAGTTGTGCCATAAAAATCAGGATCGCCAGTGCATTAACAAAGCCGGTAACCACAGAGCGTGACACAAAACGCATCAGCTCGCCCAGCTTTAGTAAACCAAACAGGATTTGTAGTAACCCGGTTAATAAGGTTGCGGCCAGTAAATATTCGAGACCATGTTCCCGCACCAGCGTAATCATCAGTAGCGCCATGGCGCCGGTTGCCGCCGAAATCATCGCCGGCCGACCACCAGCAAAGGCGGTAATCACCGCGATACAAAAAGAGGCATAAAGGCCGACCTTAGGATCGACGCCAGCAATAATCGAAAAGGCAATGGCTTCAGGAATTAAGGCCAGCGCGACCACCAAGGCAGAAAGCACATCGCCCCGCACATTGGAAAACCAGGTTTGGCGTAAGGAATTTAACATAGAGCATCCAACAAGAGTCTGACAGTATCGATAACAACAAAATGGCAGTTGCCTGTCGGCAGTGACTTTACTGTTACCACAGAAATGGCTGCCGGTAGCGAGCAGCGAATAACAGCTTTTTCGCTTTAGTGCGTTACAGACATAAAAAATAACAGCACCAGGCAAATTATCCAGATATTGCGTTATTTACACCGGCCAACCCTCGTTATATTTCAATCAATTAGAACGGATTTTTCTAATGTAGCTCTGAACGGACAGCAAGAAAGTGCAGCAGATTTTAGCAGTTTTAACGACTAAAAACGAATAAAACATGCCGTTCGCGAATTAAAGCGTGGCAAATCTAGGCCGCAGCCAATTATCTTCTTTGCAGCGATTAAGCGTGCTACCAGTCTGCTATACCGGCAAGCCGTCACGGAAAAATTGTACGCCACCACAGTGGCTGCAACTTAACAGCTCGGCCGGGTGCGTATAATCGATACTGTGCTGACATTGACTGCAGCGATAGCGGCCCATGCCAACATATTCGCCCTGATAATAGACGCCCTGATGTTGGAAATCGTCAATCAGCTCGGCCCACTCTACTTGTGTCCGGTCGGTAATTTGACTTAATTGCTCCCACAGCTCCTCAGTCCACATCGAAGGTTGCTGCTCCTCGGCAGCCCCTTGCTGCCACTGATTTTTCAGCGTTTCCAGAAACAGTTGCGTCTCATAAGCACTGAGCTCCTTGCCCGCTTTCAGATAAGCCTTCAGGGTGTCGGCAACATCCAGCATACTTTGCAGCTGTTCCTGCCCTGCCTGTTGCAGTGTCTGACTCAGGTCTTTAAGCCAGTTGCGGTATTTCGCGTTAAAGTCTGCCATCTTGTACTCCACTGGTAATTTAGCAACGCTATTCTGAGTATAGACAAAGGGTAGCTTATTGTTGTCAAACCGCGGCTAAGGTATGCTATAGCCACTTTTTTTACCCATTTCAGCCTGAGGCTGAGGCCGGGTCGTCCCCGACTTTTCTGGAAGAGCTCAATGCAACAGCAATATAACCCGCAGCAGATTGAAACCGCCCTGCAGCAGCAGTGGCAGGATCAGAATGTTTTTAAAGTAACTGAAGATCCAAACAAAGAGAAATTTTACTGTTTATCGATGTTCCCTTATCCAAGTGGCCGCCTGCATATGGGCCATGTGCGTAATTACACCATCGGTGATGTGATCAGCCGCTTTCAGCGGATGCAGGGTAAAAATGTGCTGCAACCTATGGGTTGGGATGCCTTTGGTTTACCGGCTGAAAACGCTGCGATTAATAATAAGACCGCGCCAGCTAAGTGGACCTACGCCAATATCGACTATATGAAAACACAGCTAAAACGGCTGGGTTTTGGTTACGACTGGGATCGGGAAATTGCCACCTGCAAACCGGATTACTATCGCTGGGAACAATGGTTCTTCACCAAGCTGTATGAAAAAGGCCTGGTTTATAAAAAGATGGCAACGGTAAACTGGGACCCGGTGGATCAGTGCGTACTGGCGAACGAACAAGTGATTGATGGCCGCGGCTGGCGCTCCGGCGCCTTAGTTGAGCAGCGCGAGCTGGCACAGTGGTTTATTCGTATTACTCAATATGCCGAAGAGTTATTAGAGGATCTGGAACAGTTAACCGAGTGGCCGGAACAAGTCCGCACCATGCAGAAAAACTGGATTGGACGCTCCGAGGGCGTCAATATCCGTTTTGGCGTCGCTGACAGCGACACTGAGCTGGAAGTCTATACTACCCGTCCGGATACGCTGTATGGTGTGACCTATGTCGCGGTAGCCGCCCAGCACCCGCTGGCGCAGCAAGCGGCACTGAGCAACAGCTCTCTGGCCGCCTTTATCGAAGATATTAAAGGCAGCAAGGTCAGCGAAGCCGAAATGGCAACCATGGAGAAAAAAGGCTGTGCTACTGGCCTGTACGCCATTCATCCGCTGACAGGTGAGCAGGTACCGATCTGGGTCGCCAACTTTGTCCTGATGGACTACGGTTCAGGTGCCGTGATGGCGGTGCCGGGCCACGACCAACGTGATTATGAGTTTGCCACCAAGTATCAGTTGCCGATTAAGCAAGTGGTTACCGCAGCGGATGGCAGCAGTGTCACACTGGAGCACGCGGCTTATACCGAAAAAGGTCTGCTGATTAACTCAGCCGAATTTAACGGCCTGGACTTTGCCGCCGCCTTTAGCGCTATTGCAGCCAAGCTGCAACAGCTGGGCAAGGGCGAAGTTAAAGTGAACTACCGCTTACGCGATTGGGGTGTATCACGCCAGCGCTACTGGGGTACACCGATCCCAATGTTAAATCTGGCAGATGGCAGCGTGGTGCCGGTTCCGGCCGAGCAGCTGCCGGTACGTTTACCGGAAGATGTGGTGATGAACGGCGTGACTTCGCCGATTAAAGCTGATCCGGAATGGGCGAAAACCCAATATCAGGGCGCAGCCGCGTTCCATGAAACCGATACCTTCGATACCTTTATGGAATCAAGCTGGTATTATGCCCGCTACTGCAGCCCGGATTATGATCAGGCGATGCTGGATCCGGAGAAAGCCAACTACTGGTTACCGGTTGATCAGTATATCGGTGGCATTGAACACGCCATCCTGCACCTGCTGTATGCCCGCTTTTTCCATAAACTGTTACGCGATGTCGGTCTGGTGCAAAGCGACGAACCGTTTAAACGCTTGTTATGTCAGGGCATGGTATTGGCCGAAACTTTCTACCGCGAAACCGACAATGGCGGCAAAGAATGGTTCTCGCCGCAAGACGTACAGGTTGAGCGCGATGAGAAGGGCCGCATTACCCAGGCCATCCTGAAAACCGACGGCCAGCCGGTGTTATCTGCCGGCATGAGCAAGATGTCGAAATCGAAAAACAACGGTATCGACCCGCAAAAAGTTATCGATCTGTACGGTGCCGATACCGTGCGCTTGTTTATGATGTTTACTGCGCCGCCAGAGCAAACGCTGGAATGGTCAGATTCCGCCGTTGAGGGCGCGCACCGCTTTATCAAGCGGATCTATACGCTGATCCATGATCTGCTGGCAGCCGGTGCGCCAGGCGAACTGCAGCTAGACGCGCTAAATGACGAGCAAAAAACCCTGCGCCGCGAGCTGCATAAAACCATTGCCAAGGTTACCGACGATATCGGTCGGCGCTATACCTTTAATACCGCTATCGCGGCGGTAATGGAGCTGAGTAACAAGCTGCAAAAAGCCAGTCTGGCCACGCCGCTGGACCGTGCGGTGATGCACGAGGCCTGCAATGCGCTGCTGCAGTTATTAAACCCGATCGTGCCACATGTAGCGCAGTATCTGTGGGCCGAGCTGGGTAACAGCAGCCTGATTGAACATGTCGCCTGGCCTGGCGTCGACGAGAGCGCCCTGGTCGAAGACGAGAAACTGGTGGTGGTGCAAATCAACGGTAAGGTGCGCGCTAAAATTACCGTACCGGCTGCTGCACAGCAGGATGCGGTACTGGCTATCGCCAAACTGGATGAGAATGTGCAGCGTTATCTGGACGGCGTCGCCATGAAAAAGGTGATTTACGTACCGGGTAAACTGCTTAATCTGGTGGTGGGCTAAGATGGCCTGGCGCCTGACACTGCTGGCGCTGCTGTTCAGTCTGCTGAGCAGCTGCGGCTTTCACCTGCGCGGCAATCTGCCGCTCAGTCAGTTTCCGGCCATCTATGTGCAAAGCGAAGCGCACTCTGAGTTGGCCGCGCTGTTAAAACAGCGCTTTAGTCAAAATCAGGTCGAGTTACTGGGCAGTTACCAGCAAGACCGACCGGCGCTGCAGCTGGTGCGCGACACGCTGGAGCGGCGCACCCTGTCGCTGTTTGCCAATGGCCAGGTCGCCGAATATGAGCTGATTTACAAAGTCGAATATCGGATCCAATTACCCGGCGAACAGGAACAATTTTATCAGTTCGAGTTATACCGTGATTATCAGGATGATCCGAATCAGGCCCTGGCGAAAGCCCAGGAACTGGAGCTGCTGTTAAGCGAATTACGCCAGCAGGCTGCCAACCGGATTATCCGCCAACTGGCTCGCCTGGGCTGATGCAGAAGCTCTACGCCAATCAATTGCCAGCCCAGCTGCAACAGGGGCTGGCGCCCTGTTATCTGATTTTTGGCGAAGAGCCACTGCAAAAACTGGAAGCCATCGAAGCGATCCGGCACGCGGCCAAACCGCAAGGCTTTTTGGAGCGGCTGAGCTTTAGCGCTGATGCCCAGTTCGACTGGCAGCAGCTGGATAACGAACTCAGTGCCATGTCCTTGTTTGCCGAGCGGCGGCTGATTGAACTGGAACTGGCACAAGCCAAACCGCCGGCTGCCGTCAACGAACAACTGAAGCAACTGGCTGCCAAACTGCATCCCGATATCGTGCTGGTGGTGCATGGCAGTCGCAGCTTTAGTGAAGTCAGCAAACTGGCCTGGTTTAAACAACTGTCAGAGCAGGCCGTGCAAGTGGCCATTTACCCACTGGATGAGCGGCAACAACTGCAATGGCTGCAGCAACGCGCCCGCCAGTTACAGTTGCAGCTAAGCTCTGATGCGCTGAATTTACTGCAACAACACTGTGCCGGCAACCTGCTGGCCGCCCGGCAGGAGCTGGAAAAGCTGGCACTGACCCATCCGGATAGCCGCATTGATGCCGAGACCTTTAGCCGCTTTTTAGCCGATCATTCCAGCTACAACGTGTTTCAACTGACCGATTCGGTATTGGCCGGGCATAGTGCCGAAGCCGCACACCGGCTGCAGCGCTTGCTGGAACAGGACACTGAGCCGGTGATTATCGCCTGGCAATTACATAAAGAGCTGAGCATCCTGCAACAGCTGGCCCAGGCGGAGCAACAAGGCCAACTGAGCGCACAGTTTAAACAATTGGCGATCTGGCCGAAACGCCAGCCATTATATCAACAAGCCCTGCAGCGACTTAGCCGGGGTTGGCAAAACTATTTGTTACAGGAACTGGCGGCCTTTGATCGCTTATTTAAAGCCGGCCGGCTGACTAACACCACGCTGGCGTTATTACATCTGGTGACCTTATTCTGCCATCCGGTAGCCAAAACCTTTGCTTTGCAACAGTATGACGCAGACTAAACTAGTAGGGATTTTTGGCGGCACCTTCGATCCGATCCATCTTGGCCATCTGGCAGTTGCACGTTATGTGCTGACGCACTGCGCTTTAGATAGCGTTAAGCTGATGCCCTGCCATCTGCCGCCGCACCGTGCCAGTCCGGGCGTCAGCAGTGTCGAGCGGGCACGGATGGTCGAGCTGGCTATCAGTGCAGAGCCAAAGCTGCAGCTCGAACCGCTGGAACTGAGCCTGCAACAACCGTCTTACACGGTAAATAGCCTGACGCTGCTAAAGCAGCAAGATCCTGCTGCGCACTTGTGTTTTATTATTGGCATGGACTCACTGCAGTATTTTCGCAGCTGGCATCAGTGGCAGCAGATCCTGACATTGGCCCATCTGATCGTACTTAAGCGCCCCGGCTATAGCGCACAGGATGGCGACGCACCAGCGCTACTCACCCAATACGGCATCAGCCTGCCAGAGCTCAGCACACTGCCAGCCGGTGGCATCCTGCTGTTGGATAATCCGGATTTTCCACAAAGCGCAACCTTTGTCCGTGCGCAGTTAGCCGTGGACCCAGCCGTGCAGGCCATGCTACCGCCAGCGGTACTTAGTTATATTCAGCAACACGGGCTCTATGGTTGCGCTGTTTCCGCTGCCAAAGTGTGATAAAATAGCGCCCTTTTAGCTTGCATGAGGAATAAGGGTGCAAACAAACGAACTGGTCGCCTTTGTCGTAGACAAGGTTGATGACATGAAAGCCCGCGATATCGTGACCTTAGATGTCCGGGGTAAATCCAGCGTCACCGAATTTATGGTGATCTGCTCTGGAACTTCCAGCCGCCACGCGAAGTCTATTGCCGGGTACCTGGCGCAAGAAGTGAAAAAACAAGGCGTTCAACCACTGGGCATCGAAGGTGAAGCCTCGGGGGAATGGGTATTACTGGATCTGGACAGTGTTGTCGTGCATGTGATGCAGGAAGAAAGCCGGCATTTTTATCAGTTGGAAAAGCTCTGGGGCGGTTAAGTAGTTATGAAGTTGATCCTGATTGCCGTGGGTACCAAGATGCCTGCCTGGGTACAAACCGGCTTTGAGGAATATGCCCGTCGCTTTCCCCGTGATCTGCCGTTTGAACTGATTGAAATTGCCGCTGGTAAGCGCGGTAAAAATGCGGATATCAAACGCATTTTAGAGCAAGAAGGCGAAAAAATGCTGGCGGCAGTGCCCAAAGGTAGCCGCATCGTGACGCTGGAAGTGCTGGGTCAAAACTGGACCAGCCCGCAGCTGGCCGGCAAGTTACAGGAATGGCAACAGGATGGCCGTGATGTCTGCTTACTGGTGGGCGGCCCGGAAGGTTTGGCGCCAGCCTGTATTGCAGCCAGCGAAGCCAAATGGTCACTCTCGGCGCTGACGCTGCCGCATCCGCTGGTCAGGGTGGTGATGGCAGAAGCCCTGTACCGCGCCTGGAGTATTAGTACCAATCACCCTTATCACCGCGAGTAGGCATGCTGAAAAAACGCGTCACTATGCAGGATGTTGCTGCCGAAGCCCGCTTGTTCAGCCGGCGGGCGCTGACCGCTATGCTGGTAGTCAGCCTGCTGTTTTGCGTGTTAATTGTTAATATGTATCACCTGCAGGTGAAATCCTATCAGATCTACCAAACCCGCTCCGAGGGTAACCGGATTAAAGTGGTGCCACTGGCGCCAAACCGCGGCATGATCACTGACCGTAACGGTATTTTGCTGGCTGAGAACCGGCCGGTGTTCTCCCTCGAGTTGGTACCGGAGCAGGTCGAAAATATGACCGAAACGGTGGCAGAGCTGGCGCTGCTAATCGAGATCCCGGACGAGTTACAACAAAGCTTCCTGCGTGATGTGCGCCAACAGCGTCGCTTTAATAGCATAGCGCTGAAAGAGCAGCTCAATGATGAAGAAGTGGCAATCATCTCGGTTAACCTGCACCGTTTTCCCGGCGTCACTGTCGAAGCCCGTCTTAGCCGCCACTACCCGTTCGGTAATTTGTTTACCCATGCGCTGGGCTATATCGGCCGCATCAATACCAACGACCTGAAACGGCTGGAAGAGAGCGACCAACTGGCAAATTACGCCGCCACCCGCGATATCGGCAAAATTGGCTTAGAGCGCTACTACGAAACCGAATTACACGGAACCATGGGTTATCAGGAAGTTGAGGTGAATAACCGCGGCCGCCTGATCCGGGTATTACGCTCGGTACCGGCGCAATCGGGTAAAAATATTCAGCTTAATCTGGATGTGGGCCTGCAACTCACCGCCCAGCAGTTACTGGAAGGTAAGCGCGGGGCTATTGTTGCAATGGATCCCCGCGATGGTGCCGTGATGGCGTTTTACAGTAATCCCAGCTACGACCCTAACCTCTTTGTGCACGGTATCAGCAGTACCAATTACAATGCGTTGTTAAATTCACCGGACCGGCCGCTGATTAACCGGGTGACGCAAGGCGTATATCCGCCAGCCTCTACCATTAAGCCGCATCTGGCATTGCTGGGGCTGGAAACCAATACTATAACCCCCAGCACCCGGATCTGGGATCCGGGCTTCTTTCAGCTACCCGGCGTCGAGCATCGTTACCGCGACTGGAAACGCTGGGGGCATGGCTGGGTCGATGTTTACAGTGCCATTATCGAGAGCTGTGATACCTTCTTTTATGATATGGGGGTCAAACTCGGGATTGACCGTATTTCTGATTATATGAACAAGCTTGGTTTTGGTGAAAAAACCGGTATTGATATTCTGGAAGAGTCCAACACCAATATGCCGTCACGCGGTTGGAAACGCGCCCGGCATAACCAGCCCTGGTATCACGGTGACACCGTCGCGGTCAGTATCGGCCAAGGCTACTGGACTTCTACACCAATCCAGCTGATGACCACCACCGCCGCCTTACTGAATAATGGCATGCTGCCGATCCCCCATATGGCGAAAACTCTGACGAATGATGCCGGCACCGAGCAGGTCAGTACCGAATTGCAACCGACCGTCAATGTGGTTAACCCACGCAACTGGCAAGTGATCCGCGATGCGATGGAGCAAACCGTCAGTACGCAAAAGGGTACCGCCTTTAACGCCTTTCGTGGCGCCAGTTATAGCTCAGGCGGCAAAACCGGTACTGCCCAGCTGGTAAAAATTGCGCAGGATGCCAAATACGATGCCAATGCACTGGATGAGCGGCTGCGCGATAATGCCATGTATGTCGGTTATGCACCGGCGGTTGATCCAACCATTATTGTCGCCGTTACCGTAGAAAATATTGGCGGTGGTGGCAGCACAGCCGCGCCCATTGCCCGTCAGTTGATGGATTATTATTTCAGTGCCGGAGTCAATAGCAATGAATGACAGTCTGGTTAACCCGAAAACCCGCATCAGCCGGCTGGCGTTTTTTCATATCGATACGCCGCTGTTACTGGGCCTACTGGCGCTGATCGGCTATGGTCTGCTGGTGCTTTACAGCGCCTCTGGCCAGAGCGAGCGGATGGTCGAAGCGCAGATTATCCGCCTGGGTCTGGCCTTTGCGGTAATGATCGGGGTAGCGCAAATCAACCCGCTCACTATCCGGCGTTGGTCATTGCCGCTGTTTATTGTCGGTACCCTGCTATTGGTGGCGGTATTGCTGTTTGGTCATGTCGGTAAAGGTGCCCAACGCTGGCTGGACCTGGGTTTTATGAAGTTTCAGCCGTCCGAAATTATGAAGCTGGCAGTACCAATGGCGATTGCCTGGTTTATTGCCTCGCATAACCTGCCGCCGAAAAAGCGCCATCTGACGGTTGGTTTCTTAATGTGTGTGATCCCGACGCTGCTGATTGCCAAGCAACCGGATCTGGGCACTGCTATTCTGATTGCCGCGGCCGGCATTTTCGTCTTATTTCTGGCCGGGATGAGCTGGAAGCTCATCACCTTTATCGTGGCACTGGTATCTGCCTTTGCGCCCGTGCTCTGGCTGTTTGGCATGCACGATTATCAGCGGCGCCGGGTACTGACCTTTCTCAACCCGGAAAGTGACCCGCTGGGCTCAGGCTATCATATTATCCAATCCAAGATCGCCATTGGCTCTGGTGGCGTGCATGGTAAAGGCTGGTTGCAGGGTACCCAGTCGCAGCTGGAGTTTTTGCCAGAGCGTCATACCGATTTTATTTTCTCAGTGCTAAGTGAAGAATTTGGCCTGGTCGGCGTATTGTTTTTACTGGCTATCTATTTGTTTATTATTGGCCGGGGCTTGCTTATCGCCACCCGGGCACAGGATAATTATGGCAAATTGGTTGCCGGCAGCTTTACCCTGACATTTTTCGTCTATGTGTTCGTCAATATAGGCATGGTTTCCGGGCTGTTACCGGTTGTTGGGGTGCCGTTACCGCTGGTCAGTTATGGTGGCACCTCGATGGTGACCATGATGGCCGCTTTTGGCATTATTATGTCGGTAAGTACACATAAACGCAGTATGGCCCAAACCTGATATGACTAAATTACGCCTCAGCCTGATCACCCTGCTTGCTGCCGCTACCCTGGCGGCCTGTAGCAGCAAACCACCAGCCCCGGGTACACCGGCGGCAAAACCACCATCGATGGTATCACCGAATGCCGGTCGCTATCGTGATGAAACCGACAGCAAACCGCCCCGCTTACCGACCTTGCTGGAAATGACCGACCCGGTACCCAAGGCCGAGCCGTTGAGCCGCGGTGGTAATAACCCATACAATATCTTCGGCCAGGATTACCTGCCGTTACAACAGCTGACCGAGCATACCGAAGTCGGTATTGCCTCCTGGTATGGCAATAAATTTCACGGTTACCATACCTCGAATGGCGAGATCTACAATATGTTCGCCATGACCGCGGCCCATAAAACCCTGCCGTTGCCGTCTTATGTGCGGGTAACCAATCTGGATAATAACCAAAGCGCTATTGTGCGGGTCAATGACCGCGGCCCTTTCCACCAGGACCGGATTATTGATCTCTCTTATTCAGCAGCCCATAAAATCGGCATGCTACAACGCGGTACAGCCAGGGTTAAGGTTGAGCTGATAAAATCGCCGGCGATGCTGGCGCAGCAACAAGGGCAACAAGGCATTCCGATGCAGCGCGCGGCGCCGCCCAGTGCCGGTGAAACACGGATTAGAAGTGCTGAACTACCGAACAGACAATGCTATATCCAACTGTTTGCGATCAGTGACAACAACAGAGCGCGTCAGTTGCAGCAACAAATTGCCAGCCAGTGGTCAGTACCAACGGAGATCCGCTCCGGTAACGGCTTACACCGGCTGTTAATAGGTCCAACCTCGGATAGCCAACTGGCGCAACAATGGCTGAATCAGTTCCGCACCGGCAGCTATCCGCAGGCATTTTTTGTCGATGGTGGTCAGTGCGGCTGATCACTCCAGCTAGTCCCGAACTTATAAGAAAGGTGCTATGAACAGTTATTATCAGGTTTTTGGTGCGGCAACCTTAGCCGTAAGCAGTGCATTTCTGGTAGCGCAAGCCAGCGCACAAAGTGTGATGCCACAGGCACCGCAAGTGGCCGCGAAAGGGCATATTCTGGTCGATTATGATACCGGCGCGGTACTGTCGGAAGAAAATGCCGATATGTCGCTGGCCCCTGCCAGTTTAACCAAGATGATGACCATCTATGTTATCGGTATGGAGCTGAAACAGGGCAATATCAGTCTGGACGATATGGTTACAGTTAGCGAGCGCGCCTGGTCGAGAAACTTCCCCGGCTCTTCGCTGATGTTTATTGAAGTGGGCGCTCAGGTCAAAGTCGCAGATCTGGCGCGTGGTATTATGATCCAGTCAGGCAATGATGCCTGTGTTGCCATGGCAGAACATATCGCCGGCACCGAAAGTGCCTTTGTCGATCTGATGAATGCGCACGCCGAGCGTCTGGGCATGGTCAATACCCGCTTTGGCAATAGTCATGGTTTACATCTGGACGAGCAGTACACTACGCCGCGTGATATGGCCGTACTGTCGCGGGCACTGATCCGGGATGTACCAGACTTATACGCCCTGTATTCTGAGCGGCAGTTCACCTTTAATAACATTACCCAGCACAACCGTAACTCCCTGCTGTGGGATCGCAGCCTGGAAGTAGATGGCATTAAAACCGGTTATACTAAAGAAGCCGGCTTTAGCCTGATCACCTCAGCCACCCGTGAAGGTATGCGGCTGGTGTCGGTGGTCATGGGCACGGCTAATGAGCGCGCCCGCGCCGCCGAAAATAAAAAGTTACTGACCTATGGTTTCCGTTTTTTTGAAACCGTCACTACCCATCAGGCCGGTGAAAAACTGGCCGACGAGCGACTGTGGAAAGGTCAGCAGCCAACGGTTGCGGTCGGTCTGGCGGAAAATGCGACTGTGACCTTACAACGTGGTCAGCGTCGGAATTTAAAAGCAGACATCCAGTTGGATCAGCAACTGATCGCCCCCATTAACAAGGGCGATGTGGTTGGCAAGGTGGTGCTGCAGCTGAACAATGAACAGCTTGGCAGCTACCCGCTTGTGGCCCTGGAAAGTATTGAACAGGCAGGCTTTTTCAGCCGGCTGGTTGATGCTGTGAAGTTAAAGTTTCAATAACGCCACACCGAGATTAAGCTAAGTCCCGGCCTGGCCGGGACTTTTTTATTTTTACTGAGTAAAGCAGATGGTCACTGAAGTTAAAAATACCCGTTTTGATGAGTTTCTGGAATTTCCCTGCCAGTTTAATTTTAAAGTACTGGGTCTGGCCGATGCACGGCTGGTTGACGAGGTGATGATGGTGATCCGCCAACATGCCGACGCCGCCGATTATAGCCCCAGTGTTAAGCCCAGCGGCAAGGGAACCTACCATTCGGTGACAGTACAGGTGACAGTCACCAGTAAGTCGCATATTGAATTACTGTACACTGAGCTTGGCAAAATTGAGCTGGTGCGCTACGTACTCTGAGCAGTTTACGCCGCCAGAGGTACTCGAAATCCGCGACTTATCCAGTATAATGCCCGCTTAAATCAGCACGGAGCTTACCTTGTCTATTACCGAGCAACTGGTGATCCGCCAGCTGGGTCTGCAGGACTACAGCCGGATCTGGCAGGCCATGCAGCAGTTTACCGATCTGCGCGACAGTAACACGCCGGACGAAATCTGGTTGTTAGAGCATCCACCGGTCTTTACCCAGGGGCAGGCCGGTAAAGCCGAACATCTGCTGTTTCCGGGAGACATTCCGGTGGTACAGGTGGATCGCGGCGGTCAGGTCACCTACCACGGCCCGGGCCAGTTGGTGGCTTATGTACTATTGGATATCAAGCGCCGTAATCTGGGCGTGCGCCAGCTGGTCAGCATGCTGGAAAATATCCTGATTGAGCTGTTGCGCCGTTATAACATCAACGCCGAAGCCCGACCCGATGCACCTGGCGTCTATGTTGCAGGAGCGAAGATCGCCTCGCTCGGGCTGCGGGTACGTAAAGGCTGTACCTTTCACGGTCTGGCCTTGAATGTGCAGATGGATATGGAACCCTTTAGCCGGATCAACCCGTGCGGTTATGCCGGTATGCAAATGGTACAATGTAGTGAGCTGGGCGGACCGCTTCAAGTCTCTGAGGCCGCAACCGTCATGGCCGAACTTTTTCAACAACATCTGGCAATTAGCAGCCCGGTGGTTAAAACAGGGTTAGAGAACTAAAATGACCAAAACAGCACGTATGGAACCCGGCGTTAAGCTGCGCGATGCGGAGAAAATGGCATTAATCCCGGTAAAGGTACTGCCCACCGAGCGCGACGAGATGTTACGCAAGCCAGAATGGCTGAAGATCAAACTGCCGAAAAGCACCGAGCGGATCGACGAAATCAAAGGCGCACTGCGCAAACACGGCCTGCATTCAGTTTGCGAAGAAGCCTCCTGTCCCAATTTATCCGAGTGTTTTAACCACGGTACTGCCACCTTTATGATTCTGGGTGCCATCTGTACCCGTCGCTGCCCGTTCTGTGATGTCGCCCATGGCCGGCCGCTGCCACCCAGTGCTGAAGAGCCGGAAAAGCTGGCACTGACCATTCGCGATATGAAGCTAAAGTATGTGGTGATTACCTCAGTAGACCGCGACGACTTACGTGATGGCGGTGCCCAGCATTTTGCCGACTGTATTGCAGCCATTCGTAAATATAGCCCGGAGATTAAAATTGAAGTACTGGTACCGGACTTCCGTGGTCGGATGGATGTGGCACTGGAGATCTTAAGTAAAAACCCACCTGATGTGTTTAACCACAATCTGGAGACGGCACCGCGTCTGTATAAGCTGGCACGGCCTGGAGCGGACTATAAATGGTCACTGACCCTGCTACAGCGCTTTAAGCAATTACACCCGCAGGTGGCGACCAAGTCTGGCCTAATGGTGGGTTTGGGTGAAACCACTGAAGAGTTATTAGAAGTGCTGCGCGATCTACGCGAACATCAGGTAGATATGTTAACCGTGGGGCAGTATCTGCAACCAAGTAAGCACCACCTGCCGGTAAAACGCTATATGCCACCGGCAGAGTTTGCAGAGATCAAAGCCTATGCCGATGAGTTAGGTTTTAAACATGCTGCCTGCGGCCCTTTTGTCCGCTCCAGCTATCATGCAGACCGTCAGGCAGCAGGTGAAGATATCTGCTAAGCTCTGACTTACAACGCTAAATAGTACTCTACAATGCTATTTTGTACTGTACATCGCTATTTTGTAACGCCACTTCGTTGTAATAGCGGAGTGGCTTAATGAAGGGGATTCCAGGGATCAAGGAATTCCCATCCGATAATCGTTACTGGCGGCTTGAGTGGTTCGGTGCCGTTCAGCTTGAACCAGACTTGCCCGTGAACCTGCCCCGCAGGTTATCATCCCCCCTTTAAAACGCCTGGTAGCTAAGTGCTCAAGCAAGTTAAGCTTGCTTTAACAGCATCCAGCTTCGGCTTTTGGTTTTAAAGGAACATCTCGCCAAACATCAATAAATTGTAATACTATTACTTTAAATGTAAGCATAATTATACTTTGGATATCTACATATGAAGTTTTTTATAATGTTATTATTGATATCAATGATATCCGGTTGTACTGAACGGCCCGATATCGATGAGCTAAGCCAGATTTTTACAACTCATCGCTCCTCTTTTAATCAGCTGGCCGATACGGGTTGCCAGCTAAAATCTATGCTCAATACTAAGTTTCATCATTATAAAATAGATACCGCCTCAGAGTATCCGGAGCATTTAGCCGAACATGTTTTAAAAATTAATACTTTACTGCACAATATTGATGCAAAAAGCCTGGTTATTCATCAGGACGGTCAACCAGAATGCTCACTTTACGTACCACAATGGTCTTACGGGTTCGCTGGAGATGGCACTGAAATGGGATTTAGCTATCAACCAGCAGCATTGGCCGAGTACCGCCCAGCTATTCATTTAAGAGAGAATCGTAATTTCAGAGAGAAAATGCATTTTACCAAGCCGTTAGCAGACGGCTGGTATATAGAATATGTTAACCAGCCTTAATCAGCATGCTGCTTAGTAATTTATAGTCACGTTGTACTGACGCTACTGCCACGCACAGATCCAGTACAAATGAGCTTTGTAATTCGAAGATATCTGCTAAGCTAATTAAAAACTTAGGGGGTAGTATGGAGCAGAGACATTATAAAAGAGTGCGCTTTTTCAGCAGAGCTCATTTGGACGTTGCTGGCCATAGCTACCCGACCGAAGTACTGGACTTGTCGCTGAAAGGCGCCCTGGTCCGCAGCCCGGCGCAGAGCCTGCCGCTAACGACAGAGCCGATGCTATTGCGGCTGCAGCTAAGTGATAGTGTAGAGGAAATCTCGATGCAGGTGTTAATCGCGCATCAGCATCAGGACCTGCTGGGTCTGTACTGCCAGAAAATCGATATTGATAGTATCAGTCATCTGCGCCGTTTACTGGAGCTAAACCTGGGTGATGCGGCCTTGCTGGAACGTGAGCTGGCCGAGTTAAGCAGTCACGATTAGTCTTCTGCTGCTGCGGCAGCGGCTGTTGTCGTCTGATTAAGCTTACTCAAAGCCCGGATCGCCGGCGGATAACCGAACCCCGCCGCGGTGTGCATCAACTGATACCAATCCAGCCACGCCTCCTGCTGCCGTGCCAGATAAGCAAAATAATACTGTACTGGCATTAACAACGCTGCCTGCTCTAACTCTTGTTGCAACAAGTCAAAATACAATTGGGGTAACGGGGCTTCAAAATGTCGCATACTGTTTACCGCCGCCACCGGCCGATAAGCCTGCAAGCCCACGGCCTGGCAGGTGTCAACGGCGGTCAGCTCGATATCCTGCGCAGCAACCCGATACCGCTGTCGATAGCGCGCTAATGTGCTGTTATCCGCGCCGACTAACAGATTAGGGGCGATCCGCCCGCTCTGGCAAACGGCGCGGGCAGCCAGCGCAGAGAGCGCATATTCGTCAAGAAAACCGGCAATATGTAAAAACTCATGCCGTAGTAAAGCCAGATTGGCATCTTCTGGCAGTTGGATAATGCCATTATTAAAACTGGCAATACCGCGACCACCCAGTAATAACAGCTGTTGAAACTGACCTTGCTGCACCAGCTGCTGCAGTTGCTGGTACTCACAATGGATGCGGCTGGCTGCTTGTTCGCTGCAATTTAACAAGGTTGACTGCACTCTGACCACAGCGGCGAAACAAACCGGCAGTTGGCTGAGTTGCGGATCCTGCTGCCACTGCTGCGCTAACAGTTGATAGGTACGCTCAGCCGCGGCTGAGGTCACCACCGGCTGGATCCTTAAACTACAACTGGCGCCCGCCAGATTTTCCGCCGCGCTAAACTCGGTTTGCGGTGGCATAGCCCAGAGCCCGAGCTCCGCCAGTAACTGGGGTTGCAGCTGATGAGTATAGTCTTGCCCCGCAGCTTGCTGCGCAGTAAGCCAATGAGCCGTCGCCAGTTTACCTTCCAGCCGGACTTGCAGCATTAGCGCATGCTCCAGCGCACCGGGGGCATCCAACGCAGCAGCCTGACGCCACCACTGTAAGGCCGCAGTCAGATCGTTCTCGGCCAGTCGTAAGCGGGCTAATTGCGCCGCAGCGGCACCGTCTGTGCTGGCACGGGAAAGTAGCTGTTGTTCTGTTGTCGGCGCGTCCTGACAGGCGACAAAACTAAGCAAAAGAAAAAAGCCAGCAAGCCGGCTTTTTTTAAATACAGTCGCAGCGCTAGTGCGGCTCATGCTGTTCATGGCTCAGCTCATCACCGCGGATCCTGGCCATTTCCATTCTGGCATAGCGATGTTCGACAAACTCGTAGACATTGGTCGACAGCGTTTTATGGTAATAAATCAGTGCCTGCTCCAGATTGCCACGCGCCTGATGCCATTTCGCCAGATAAAAATACGCTTCGCATAAACGCTCTGCCAGATGACGCGGATTACTCAGTCCCTGCAGAATGGATTGCAGCAGCGCCTGCTCTGACAGTTGTCCGGCGTAAAAACGCACCAGATTGGTAGCCCAATCATCCGGATCCAGCAAACTCAGCTGTTGCCGCAGCTGCTGCTGCGCCTGCTCGGGCCTGCTTTCTGCCACGCCAATGTACCACCACAATACCCGGTAGGGATCATTGGGTTTTAACTGGTAAAACTGGGCAAAGTCAGCTTCTGCCAAATCCAGCCGGCCTGCATAGTAAAAGGCAATGGCACGATTCAAATACGGGAAATCATAATCCGGCGCCAACTCCAGCGCAGAATCAAAGGCTTCATACGCCTCGCTGAATTGACCGCTCAGGGTGTAATGAATACCCAGTAGATTATAAACTTCCGGCATATCCGGCTTTAAACGCAGGGCGCGCATAAAGTCGAGCCGGGCCAGTGAGCGCAGGCCTACACTGTCGTACATCACGCCTCGGTCATAAAATAACTGGGCACTTTGTGCTTCAGTCAGTTCAGCCCGTTGCAGAATTTCAGATAAGCGGGCGATCGCCAACTCATTACGGTAAGGCACCTGCAGTGGCTCTGGCGTCAGCCAGGCCTCTGCCGGTGTTACCGGCCGCTGCGCGCAGCCGGTTAGAGTAATAAGCCCTGCAAGCAGGGCTAGCTTATACAGCGTTTTGGTCACATTAAGCTTCTGTAGCCGCTTCTGCAGCTGGTTTTGCCGAGGCTTCTTTGATGCTCAGACGCACGCGGCCTTGCTTATCCACTTCCAGTACTTTCACTGCCACTTTCTGGCCAACCTGCAGATGATCAGCAACATTCGCTACGCGCTCATCAGAGATTTGTGAAATATGCACCAGACCATCTTTACCTGGCAGCACATTAACGAAAGCACCGAAATCAACGATCCGTACCACTTCGCCCTGGTAGATAGCACCAACTTCGATCTCCGCAGTAATAGCATTGATCTTATCGATGGCAATCTGCGCCGCTTTCGCGGTGGTGGCAGCAATCTTGATGCTACCGTCATCTTCCAGCTCGATAGTGGTACCGGACTCTTCAGTGATCTGACGGATTACGGCGCCACCTTTACCGATAACTTCACGGATTTTCTCCGGGTTAATCTTCATGGTGTAGATGCGCGGTGCGTACTCAGACATCTCTGAGCGGTGCGAGCTGATCGCCTGATCCATTACATTCAGAATATGCAGACGGGCCGCTTTCGCTTGCTTCAGCGCGATTTGCATAATTTCCTGAGTGATACCATCGATCTTGATATCCATCTGCAGCGCGGTGATACCTTCAGCAGTACCGGCCACTTTAAAGTCCATATCACCCAGGTGATCTTCATCGCCCAGAATGTCAGACAGCACGACGAAGTCATCACCTTCTTTAACCAGACCCATGGCAATACCGGCCACTGAGGCTTTGATTGGTACACCGGCATCCATCAGTGCCAGTGACGAACCACAGACTGAGGCCATTGAGCTTGAACCGTTCGATTCAGTGATTTCTGATACCACTCGCACCGTGTATGGGAACTCGTCAAACGATGGCATTACCGCCTGCACACCACGCTTAGCCAGACGACCGTGGCCGATTTCACGGCGCTTCGGTGAGCCCATCATGCCGGTTTCACCTACTGAGTACGGAGGGAAGTTGTAGTGCAGCATAAAGGTATCGTTTTTCGCACTCAGCAAATCGTCAACGCTTTGGGCATCGCGCGCCGTACCTAAGGTCGCCGTCACCAGCGCCTGAGTTTCCCCCCGGGTGAACAGGGCTGAACCGTGAGTACGTGGCAGAACACCAGTCATCACGCTTAAACCACGGATCATTTCCGGATCACGGCCATCGATACGCGGCTCACCTTTGGTAATACGGCCACGCACCACTTTTGATTCCAGATTATGGAAAATTTCACCGACTTCCGTCAGGTTCAACGCTTCGCCTTCTGCCAGCTCAGCGGATAATTTCTCAATCAGAGCAGCTTTGATCTCACCAATCCGCTCATAGCGTTTGGCTTTTTCGGTGATGCGGTAAGCATCGCCCAAATCGGCAGTCGCCAGCTCGGCGATTTTTGCGATCAGGGCGTCGTTCTTCGCAGGGGCAACCCAGTTCCAGGCAGGCTTAGCAGCTTCGCCGGCAAATTCAACGATGGCATTGATCGCAGTTTGCATTTGCTGGTGACCGTACATAACGGCGCCTAACATCACGTCTTCTGACAGGATACCGGCTTCCGATTCCACCATTAATACCGCGTTTTGCGTACCGGCAACCACTAAGTCCAGCTTAGAGGTTTTCAGTTCTTCTTCTGATGGGTTTAACACGTACTGGTTATTGATATAACCAACTCGGGCCGCACCGATAGGGCCACTGAACGGGATACCAGAGATAGCTAAGGCAGCAGAAGTACCAATCAGTGCCACGATATCCGGTTGAATTTCTGGCTGCACTGACACCACAGTAGCAACAACCTGCACTTCGTTAGTGAAGCCTTCCGGGAACAGTGGGCGAATTGGCCGGTCGATTAAACGTGAGGTTAACGTCTCGCCTTCGCTTGGCCGGCCTTCACGTTTGAAAAAGCCACCCGGGATCCGGCCAGCTGCATACATTTTTTCCTGGTAGTTTACGGTTAACGGAAAGAAGTCCTGACCAGGCTTAGCTTCTTTTTTGCCCACTACTGTTACTAAAACAGCAGTATCTCCCAGGCTGGCCAGCACTGCGGCATCTGCCTGACGGGCGATAACGCCGGTTTCTAAAGTAAAGGTGTGTTGGCCGAACTGGAATGATTTTACGATGGGAGTCACGTGGTGTTTTCCTTTGTCTTAATCGCCGAATTGCGATGTGTTGCTCTGTTTTATTTGCTTGCTTAGTATACTCTGTAAGCTGTGACAAAAGATAGTTCCGTTCTTTTGCCAGAAAAAATTTTGACCATAAAAAAAGAGGCCCGAAAGCCTCTTCTTTTACTGACGTCGATTAACGACGTAAGCCTAAACGCTCGATCAGGCTGCTGTAACGCGCCAGATCTTTACCTTTCAGGTAATCTAACAGTTTACGGCGCTGGCTAACCATGCGCAGCAGACCACGACGTGAGTGGAAGTCATGCTTGTGCTCGGCAAAGTGGCCTTGCAGGTGGTTGATAGAAGCGGTTAACAACGCAACCTGTACTTCTGGTGAACCGGTGTCGCCCGCTTTAACAGCGTATTGGGCAACGATTTGTGCTTTTTGAGCAGCGCTTAATGACATGGTATGTCTCCAAATGTGAGTGAACTAAAATACGCTAACCGCCGATCACTCATCCAGCGGCAGCAAAACTGCCGGCGCATTGTACAAGGCCAGCCTGTTTTAAGCAAGTAAACTACTGTCGTCGGCAACTGTCGTTGCTAACGCCGCCAGATTAATCAGCCGGCGGCTACTCAATTCACCAGACACAATTTCACCAATACCCAATAGCTGGCCTGATTCGGCATAGAGTTTTACCACTTCGGCATCAGCCGCAGCCACCTGACAGCTTTGACCATGCATAATGGCTTTTTGCTGCGCAGCATCCAGAACCTGGCTGGGTAAGCCCTGTAAACCGGCATCCATCGGTAACAGTAATGCATCCAGCGCCGCCCAGTCCTGCTGTTCATTAAGCGCTTCCAACTGTGCCGGGCTCACCATTTGTGCTGCCTGAAAAGGACCTACCTGCACCCGGTGCAACCGGCTAACATGAGCACCACAGCCCAGTAGCTCACCCAGATCGTCAATCAGCGTTCGGATATAGGTGCCTTTGGAGCAATGCACAATAAAATCTGCGGTCTGTGCCGTACGTGACAGCAACTCAAAACGGTAGATGCTGATCGGCCGCGCTTCGCGTGGCACCTCAATGCCCTGCCGGGCATATTTGTACAGGGGCTGGCCCTGATACTTCAACGCCGAAAACATCGTCGGCACCTGTAAAATATCCCCGCTCAGCTGCTGCATCGCTGTGGTCAGCTCAGGCTCGCTAAAACTGACTGTTTTTTCACTGACGACCTCGCCCTCGGCATCACTGGTGGTGGTACGGATACCAAAGGTGGCGGTCACCTGATAGGTTTTATCGGTATCCAGCAAAAATTGGCTAAACTTAGTCGCTTCACCAAAACAAATAGGCAGTAAGCCAGACGCCATCGGATCCAGCGCGCCGGTATGACCGGCTTTTTGCGCCTGATATAACCAGCGTACCCGTTGTAAAATACCGTTACTACTGACCTCTAACGGCTTATCCAACAGCAAGATGCCATGTACCGGCCGGGCATTCTTACGGGCGCGCATTATTCCAGTTCTTCCGCTTCCGGATTCGGGCCAGCTTGCTGGCGTTTACGCTCGTCATCTTTGCGTACCGTATCCACCAGATTGGCCATCCGAATACCCTCATTCAGCGACTGATCAAAGGCAAAGCGAATATGCGGCACAATGCGGGTTTGGATCCTTTTGCCAATTAAGCTGCGGATAAAACCTGAGGCTTCATTCAGGATCTTCAGGTTGTCTTCAACCTTACTATCATCCATACCAAGGAAGGTTACAAACACCTTGGCATGTGATAAGTCGCGCGATACTTCAACATCGGAGACGGTGATCATGGTATGCAGTCGTGGATCTTTAATTTCACGTTGCAGGATCACCGCCATTTCTTTTTTCATCTGTTGTGACAGACGGTCAACACGAGAAAATTCTTTCATTATCTTATCCTTAGTCTCATGCCGCAGCGCGGCGCTGCCGAGACTTAAACACAACAGGGGCAACCTGTGCCCCTGTTTATCGGTAAGCCGTTGCTATTATAGCGTACGTTCTACCTGGATCGTTTCAAACACTTCGATCTGGTCGCCTTCGCGCACATCGTTGTAGTTCTTCACACCGATACCACATTCAAAGCCCTGGCGTACTTCGCTAACGTCATCTTTAAAGCGACGCAGTGACTCCAGTTCACCTTCGTAAATCACCACGTTATCACGCAGTACGCGGATTGGCGCATTGCGCTTGATGATACCTTCGGTAACCATACAGCCGGCGATAGCGCCAAACTTCGGTGAGCGGAACACATCGCGAACCTGAGCCAGACCAATGATCTGTTGCTTAAACTCTGGCGCCAACATGCCGGTCATTGCCTGTTTCACTTCGTCTAACAGCTCATAAATAATGCTGTAGTAACGCAGATCCAGACCTTCGTCCTCAACCAGTTTACGAGCCGAACCATCAGCACGAACGTTGAAGCCGATAATAATGGCAGAAGAGGCCGCAGCCAGCGAGACGTCAGTTTCAGTAATACCGCCTACGCCTGAGCCGACAATCTTCACTTTTACTTCGTCCGTCGACAGCTTCATCAGAGATTCAGTGATCGCTTCCACCGAACCTTGTACGTCCGCTTTCAGCACGATATTCAGCTCAGATACATCGCCTTCAGACATGTTGGCGAACATATTCTCCAGCTTGGCTTTCTGCTGCCGCGCCAGTTTCACATCGCGGAACTTGCCCTGACGGTACAGCGCAACTTCACGGGCTTTACGCTCGTCTTTCACCACTGTGACTTCGTCACCAGCTTGCGGTACACCGGACAGACCTAAAATTTCTACCGGAATAGATGGGCCGGCAACTTTAACTTCTTTACCGTTCTCATCACGCATTGCACGCACCCGGCCGTATTCGAAGCCACACAGCACTACATCACCCTGACTCAGAGTACCTTCTTGTACCAGGATAGAGGCAACTGGGCCGCGACCTTTGTCTAAGCGGGATTCAATCACCACACCACGGGCCAGACCTTTGTGTACCGCTTTTAATTCCAGCAGTTCAGCCTGGTTCAGAATGGCTTCCAGCAGATCATCGATACCCTGACCGGTTTTCGCAGATACCGGTACAAACTGGGTTTCACCGCCCCACTCTTCTGAGATAACACCGTACTGCGACAACTCGTTACGTACCCGATCGGCATCCGCTGTCGGCTTGTCAATCTTGTTCACCGCAACAACCAGCGGTACATTACCGGCTTTGGCATGCTGGATCGCTTCTTTGGTTTGTGGCATCACACCGTCGTCGGCGGCCACGACCAGAATAACGATATCTGTTGCTTTGGCACCACGTGCCCGCATCGAGGTAAAGGCGGCGTGACCCGGTGTATCCAGGAAAGTTACCATACCGCGTGGCGTTTCTACGTGGTAAGCACCGATATGCTGGGTAATACCACCGGCTTCACCGGCTGCAACCTTGGCTTTACGGATATAGTCCAGTAATGAGGTCTTACCGTGGTCAACGTGACCCATAACGGTCACCACAGGTGCGCGTGGCTCCAGCTCGCCCTGACCTTCACGGTCTGACATCACCGCTTCTTCCAGTTCGTTTTCCTTGGTCAGAATAAACTTATGGCCCATTTCTTCACAGACAATAGCCGCAGTTTCCTGATCAATGACCTGGTTGATGGTGGCCATGGCGCCCATCTTCATCATGACTTTGATCACTTCAGACGCTTTGACCGCCATCTTCGCTGCCAATTCGGCAACGGTGATGGTTTCACCAATCTTAACTTCACGCTCTACCGGCTGTGCTGGCTTGTTAAAGCCGTGCTGCATGCTGGTAGGGGTTTTCTTTTTCTTGGCATGCCGGTTGGCGCGGTTAAAGGCCTCTTTATCATTAGCCTCATCTTTACCTTTCTTCGCTTTTGCTACCGGGGCTTTTTTACCTACGCCGCGACGACCCGCACGCTCTTCTTTAGCATCGACTTCATCTTCAGCCTGCTTGGCGAATTTATTGCTGGTCAGATGGTAATCGTCGGCATCAGAACGGGTTGTTTCCTGCTGTGACCAGCGCTCACCATTTTCTTCGGCCAGCTTGCGGGCGGCTTCAACCTGACGCGCAGCTTCTTCTTCCAGCTTACGCAGAGCTTCCGCTTCCTGCTGCTTACGAATACGCTCCGCTTCTTTGCGGGCTTCTTCTTTCGCAGCACGGCGAGCCGCTTCTTCCGGGTCATCTTTATTGACCGGAGCTGCCGTTTTTTGCTCTTCGCGTTTCTTCGCTTCAGCAGCACGACGCTCGGCTTCTTCTTTCGCCTTTAACTGGGCGGCTTCACGCGCTTTACGTTCTGCTTCCAGTCGTGCGGCTTCGGCCTGCTCTTCGGCGATGCGGGCTTCTTCCTGCGCTTTTAGCGTGGCTTCATCCAGCATTGGCTTTTTGATATAGGTTTTTTGCTTACGCACTTCCACCTGGATTTCACGGTTACGGCCAGCGCCGCCCGCAACGCTCAGGGTGGTTTTTTCTTTGCGCTTTAACGTCAGCTTTGCCGGCTCAGCTGGCTTGCCGCCATGCTGCTTGCTCAGGTGCTCTAATAACGCTTTTTTCTCGTCTTCGGTTACCGTCTGGCCCTGGGCCTTGGTAATACCTGCATCAGCAAATTGTTGCACTAACCGATCAACAGTAGTACCGACATCACTGGCCAGTTTTTCTATGGTGACTTCTGCCATTTGTGTTGTTACCTCCGTTGACTACTTAGTTACTTTCATTAAACCAGACGATATTACGGGCAGCCATAATCAGGGCTGCAGCTTTTTCTTCAGGCATTTCTACAATTTCTAACAAATCGTCGGTTCCTAATTCTGCCAGGTCATCCAGCGTGGTGACACCTTTGCTGGCAATAACATAAGCAGTATGGGTATCTAAACCTTCCAGTGCCAGTAACGCCTCTGACGGCTTAGCACCTTCCAGTGATTCTTCATTGGCCAGGGCGCGGGTAGTTAACACGTCCTTGGCACGACTACGCAGCAACTCAACGGTTTCTTCGTCCAGACCGTCAATCGATAACAGCTCACTGATTGGTACGTAGGCGATCTCTTCCAGCGTCGAGAAACCTTCGTCAACCAGTACCTCTGCGAAGTCTTCATCGATTTCCAGCGCGTCCATAAACTGCTGGCGAACTTTCTCGGTTTCTTCCTGATGCTTTTTCTTCATATCAGAAACCGACATCACGTTCAGCTCCCAACCGGTTAACTGGCTGGCTAAGCGCACGTTTTGGCCGCTGCGGCCGATGGCCATCGCCAGGTTAGAATCCTCAACCGCGATATCCATTGAATGGGCGTCTTCATCAACAATAATGGAGGCCACTTCCGCCGGTGCCATCGCATTAATCACAAACTGGGCGTCATTATCGTCATACAGTACGATATCCACCCGCTCGCCGCCGAGCTCGTTCGATACTGCCTGCACCCGCGAACCGCGCATACCTACGCAGGCACCGACAGGATCAATGCGGCGGTCATTGCTCTTCACCGCGATCTTGGCGCGTGAACCCGGGTCGCGGGCGGCACCACGCAGTTCAATCATTTCTTCGCCGATTTCCGGCACTTCGATGCGGAATAATTCCAGCAGCATTTCCGGTTTGGCACGGCTTAAAAACAGCTGAGCACCGCGGGCTTCCGGCTTCACATCAAATAATAAGGCGCGAATACGATCACCCGGACGGTAGGTTTCGCGTGGTAACATTTCTTCGCGCGGTAACATAGCTTCCGCATTGTTACCCAGGTCAACGATGATGCTGTCACGGTTAACTTTTTTCACCACGCCAGTCACCAGCTCGCCGACCTGGTCCAGGTAAGCCTCTACCACTTGTGAACGTTCGGCTTCGCGGACTTTCTGCACGATCACCTGCTTGGCCATCTGGGTGGTGATGCGGTCAAACTCAATTGACGGAATTTGTTCTTCAACAAAGTCACCAATTTTCAGATTTGGTTCGTCGTACTGTGCTGCCGATAAGGTGATTTCGCGGTACGGATGTTCCATTACGGCGTCATCGGCAACCACTTCCCAACGGCGGAAGGTTTCATAAGAGCCGGTTTTGCGATCAATGCTAACGCGAACTTCGATATCGCCTTCATTTTTCTTTTTGGTGGCTGCGGCTAATGCGAATTCCAGCGCCTGGAAAATTTTTTCCCGCGGCACGGATTTTTCATTCGACACCGCATCAACAACTAATAATATTTCTTTTGCCATGGTCTATGCCTCGTTCTGATGCTACCCGGGCCAGTTAGAAAACCGGCACCACGTTTGCTTTATCAATGTTATCGACAAGCAAACTCAAGGGTTTGCCATCTACTTCCATTACCAACATATCGCCATCGAGCGCTGTCAGTATGCCTTTGAATTTGCGTCGGCCTTCCTGAGGGACTGTCAGTTTCACCTCGATCTTTTGCCCGACATAGAGTGCGAACTGTGCTTCGGTAAATAACGGTCGATCTAAACCCGGTGAAGACACTTCCAGCGTGTATTCAGTAGGAATAGGATCTTCAACATCCAGCAGAGCACTGACTTCACGACTGACAATGGCGCAGTCGTCAACATTGACGCCATCTGCTTTGTCGATAAAGATCCGTAAGGTGGTATGGCGGCCAGCACGGACCAGCTCGATACCCCATAATTGATAACCGGCTGCTTCCACAGTCGGTGTCAGCAGCTCAGTTAGTTGCTGTTCTTGTTTAGCCAAAAAAGACCTCCGAAACACAAATAAAAAATGGGCGAAGCGCCCATTACTACTTAAAACACGGACTCCAGATGCGAAAACGCCCCGAACGAGCGGGGCGAATCAGTATCCAGACACTAACCATATCGCCAATGATTAGTGATGTTGATTGGTTGCGGGAGCCGGATTTGAACCGACGACCTTCGGGTTATGAGCCCGACGAGCTACCAGGCTGCTCCATCCCGCGTCCGTAACTGGCGCACATTATACCGTGCCTGAACTATGTCCGCAAGGCATGCTTGCGTTAATTTGGTGCCGAGAGCGGGACTTGAACCCGCACGTCCGAAGACACTACCCCCTCAAGATAGCGTGTCTACCAATTTCACCACCTCGGCTTGAAAACTTAGGCTTTAAAACTAGTTGCCTACCGGGATGTCGTTCTCGTCATCTTTCTTGGCAGGAGCCTGCTCGGTCGAAACCGGCACAGAGCGGAAGAACTCAGAACCGTCGTCTGGCTTGCTTTGTTTGGCGGTATAATTACCCAGCACAATACTCAGCACGAAAAACAGTGTAGCCAGCACAGTCGTGGTTTTAGTCAGGAAATTACCGGTACCGGAAGAACCAAACACCGTTGCTGACGCGCCGGCGCCAAAGGCAGCACCCATGCTGGCACCTTTACCATGCTGGATCAACACCAGGCCGATCAGGGCTAAGGCAACCAGCAGATATAACACGATAAAAATCTCGTACATATTTAATCCTTTGCACTCAGGCAAATCTGGACAAATTCATCCGGCTTTAAGCTGGCTCCGCCAACTAAAGCACCATTAATATCGGGTTGTGCAAATAATGCAGCGCAGTTCTCTGCATTCACACTACCACCATATAAAATTCTAAGCTGCATCGCAGCGACGGCGTCGTAACGCCCAAGCTCAGCCCGGATAAAAGCATGCGTCTGTTGCGCTTGCTCCGGCGTGGCCGACTCCCCGGTACCAATGGCCCAAACCGGTTCATAGGCGACCACGGATTTGCTCAGCAATTCGGGCTGCGAAGCATACACCGCAGCTAACTGTTTCGCAAGAACCTGTTCGGTTTTTTCTTGCTGCCGCTCAGTCAACGTCTCGCCAATACAGAGTATCGGAGTTAACCCCTGGCGAATTGCCGAGGCCAGTTTTTCTGCCACCAACTGGTCTGATTCAAACTGGTACTGCCGACGCTCTGAATGCCCGACTAAACAGCAGCTGGCGCCGGCTTCCTGTAACAAGGCGCCACTGAGCTGACCGGTGTAAGCTCCCGCTTCAGCAACGCTAATATCCTGGCCACCTAACATAAAGTTACGCTGCGCCGGGAAAGCCATTAACAGGGTCGCCGGCGGACAAACCAGCAGATCGGCATCAACCGTCAGTGCGGACAGAGCATCTGTTACTGCCGCAACCAATGCCAGATTACCATTCATCTTCCAGTTGGCCGCGATCAGAGGTTTAAGCGCCATTATGCGTATCCTTTGCTAAAACGCGCCGATAGTAACCAAGCTTGCCGCTAAGGACAAGCTTTTCAGGGTTTAAAACGCTCAGTTGCACAATTTTTAACAGCTTCAGCTGGCAATTTTTACTGCTGCAGCAATCTGTTCGGCGTATTGCCGCACCAGCGTTTCGTCCTCGCCTTCCACCATAACCCGGATCAGCGGTTCAGTACCGGATTTGCGGATCAGCACCCGGCCGGTACCGGCTAATGCCCGCTCCACTTCACTGATACTCTGCTTCACATTTTGCTTATCCAGCGGTGCCGAGCCTTTGGCAAATTTCACATTAACCAGTACCTGCGGCAGTTTGCGCATATCGGCACATAACTCAGAGAGGGTTTTACCACTGCTCAGCATCGCATTCAGCACCTGCAAGGAGGCAATAATGCCGTCGCCGGTACAGGTATAATCCAGGTTCAACACATGACCGGAGTTCTCGCCACCGATGCGCCAGTTCTTTTCCCGCAGCAGCTCCATAACATAGCGATCGCCGACGGCACTGCGGGCAAAGGGAATATCCAGCCGGGATAACGCCAGTTCCAGCCCCATATTGCTCATCAGGGTACCCACTACACCACCTTGTAAGGTGCCGGCTTCTTTAGCGGCGCGGGCAATGATATAGACAATTTCATCACCGTCCAGCACCCGGCCTTGCTGGTCGACCATCATCACCCGATCACCGTCGCCATCATAAGCAATACCCAGATCAGCGCCTTGCGCCAGCACCGTATCACGCAACAGGTCAGTATGGGTTGCACCACACTTATCATTGATATTCAGGCCATCCGGCTTGCAACCAATGGCAATCACCTCAGCGCCCAGCTCTTTAAATACGGAAGGGGCGATATGATAGGTCGCACCATGCGCACAATCGATCACGATCTTCAGTCCGTTTAGTGACAGGTGATTACTTAAATGGCTTTTACAAAACTCGATATAACGGCCAGAGGCGTCATTAATCCGCTCGGCTTTACCCAGTTTCTCAGAAGGTTCACAGAGCATCGGCTGTTCCAGCTCATGCTCAATCGCTAACTCAACCTCATCTGGTAACTTAGTACCATCGGCAGAAAAGAATTTAATGCCGTTATCATAGTAAGGGTTATGCGATGCACTAATCACGATACCCGCTTCGGCTCTGAAGGTACGGGTTAAGTACGCTACTGCCGGTGTTGGCATCGGGCCTAACAGCCGCACATCAATACCCGCGGCGATTAAACCCGCCTCCAGCGCCGTTTCCAGCAAATAACCGGAAATCCGGGTATCTTTACCAATCAGCACTTTACGGGTACCCCGTTCTGATAGTACCCGACCGGCAGCCCAACCCAGCTTCATCGCGAATTCCGGCGTGATCGGAAAATCACCAACCCGGCCACGCACACCATCAGTACCAAAATATTTTCTGCTCATTCCTTAAACTCCATAACGTGCAGCGGCGGCCACCCGCACAGCCTGCACCGTAGCTTTTACATCATGCACCCGGATAATCTGCGCGCCGGCATAAGCCGCCAGAGTCGCACACGCCAGACTTCCCGCCAGACGTTCCGTTACCGGGACATCCAATAATTGACCTATCATAGATTTGCGTGACATTCCGGCGAGAACCGGATAACCACTTTGCACAAATTTATCCATCGCTGCTAACAGCTGATAGTTATGCGTCAGATTCTTACCGAAGCCAAAGCCGGGGTCCAGAATTATTTGTGTTGCTGCTATGTCTGCTTGCTGACAGTCAAGCGCCCGTTGTAATAAAAATGCCAACACTTGCTGTACCACATCCTGATAGTCCGGCGCCTGTTGCATGGTACGTGGCGCCCCCTGCATATGCATCAGGCAAACCGGCACCTGCAGCGCAGCGGCGGTTGCCAGGGCGCCATCTTCCTGCAAGGCTCTTACATCGTTAATGATATCGGCGCCAGCCTGAACCGCGGCTGACATCACCGCCGCCTTGCTGGTATCAATCGAAATCGCACAATCAAAGCGGCTGCGCAGCGCGCTAATCACCGGGATCACCCGCTCCAGTTCCTGCTCCAGACTCACCTCAGCAGCGCCCGGCCGGGTTGATTCACCACCAATATCCAGAATAGTGGCGCCATCCTGTAACATTTGGGCTGCAGCTGCGACCGCCTGCTCTAGCTGCTGATGTTTGCCACCATCAGAGAAAGAGTCCGGGGTAACATTCAGTATCCCCATCACCTGGGGGCGGCTTAAATCCAGCTCACGCTGGCGAGGCAAAACTAAACGCATGCAAAAAACCTTAGTCGAACGATCTGCTTATTAAATGACAAACCCCGGTAAACCGGGGCTTGAGTAACATCAGCAACAGCGCTAGTGCACATTGCCTTCGGAGGGTTTATCCGTCACCGTTGGTGCCGGCTTATCTGATTTGGCAGTGCTATCGCCATCATCCTTTGAACCCTTGTCACGCGGTTCCCAGTTCTCAGGTTGGCTGACCGGGCGGCGCTCCATTAATTCTTTAATCTGACGGGAGTCAATGGTTTCATACAGCATCAACGCATCTTTCATCGAATGCAGAATATCCATATTCTGTTCCAACAGCTCCTTCGCCCGATCGTAGTTGCGATCAATAATGGCTTTGATTTCCGAATCGATGATTGACGCTGTCTCGTCAGACATATGCTTGGCTTTCGCCATGCTACGACCCAGGAAAACCTCGCCCTCTTCTTCGGCATACAGTAGCGGTCCTAATTTCTCAGAGAAGCCCCACTGGGTCACCATGTTACGGGCAATTGAGGTCGCATATTTGATATCTTGCGACGCACCGGTTGACACGGCATCGGTACCATAAATCATCTCTTCGGCTAAACGGCCACCGTAGGCGACGGAAATCTTACTCTCCAGTTTACGACGGCTCACGCTGATGGCGTCTTGCTCTGGCAGGAAGAAGGTGACACCCAGCGCCCGACCACGCGGGATAATAGTGACTTTGTGTACCGGATCATGCTCCGGCACCAGGTAACCCACAATGGCGTGACCGGCTTCGTGATAGGCCGTCATTTCTTTCTCAGCGTCGGTCATCACCATAGAGCGGCGCTCGGTGCCCATCATAATTTTATCTTTGGCGCGCTCGAACTCTTCCATACTAACCACACGGCGGTTGCCGCGGGCTGCAAACAGTGCCGCTTCGTTTACCAGGTTAGCTAAATCTGCGCCAGAGAAACCCGGTGTACCGCGGGCAATCACACTGGCTTTTACATCTTCAGCCAGTGGCACTTTGCGCATATGCACTTTCAGAATTTGTTCGCGGCCACGCACATCTGGCAGGCCTACTACCACCTGACGGTCGAACCGGCCTGGCCGTAACAAGGCGGCATCCAGCACGTCCGGACGGTTGGTGGCAGCGATAATGATAATACCTTCGTTACCATCAAAGCCGTCCATCTCAACCAGCATCTGGTTCAAGGTTTGCTCACGCTCGTCATGACCACCACCTAAACCGGCGCCACGCTGGCGGCCAACCGCATCAATTTCATCAATAAAGATGATACAAGGCGCGGCTTTTTTAGCTTGCTCGAACATGTCGCGTACCCGTGAGGCACCGACACCGACGAACATTTCTACGAAGTCCGAACCCGAAATTGTGAAAAACGGCACCTTGGCTTCGCCGGCAATCGCCTTGGCCAGCAAAGTTTTACCGGTACCCGGTGGGCCAACCATCAGAATACCTTTTGGAATCTTGCCACCCAGCTTCTGGAAACGCGACGGATCACGCAGATAATCCACCAGCTCAGACACTTCTTCCTTCGCTTCGTCACAACCGGCAACGTCAGCAAAGGTGGTTTTAATTTGATCTTCGCTCATCAGGCGGGCTTTGCTCTTACCAAAAGACATCGCGCCCTTGCCGCCACCACCCTGCATCTGGCGCATAAAGAAAATCCAGACACCGATCAGCAGTAACATTGGGAACCAGGAGATAAAGATGGTGGCCAGCCAGCTGGTTTCTTCCGGCTTAGCACCCAGCACCCGTACGTCGTTATTGATCAGGTCATCCATCAACTTGGGATCATTAACCGGCAACACGGTTTCAAAACGTTCACCACTGCGTTTCACACCAGTGATCACGCCGCTGCGCTCAATCTTTACTTCGCGGATCAGGCCCTGGTTTACTTCCCTGACAAACTGGGTATAGCTCGTCTGGCGATCCGCACTTTCGTTCGGGCTAAAGCTGTTAAATACAGACATCAGCACCACAGCGATGATTAACCAGACAATCAGATTTTTTGCCATGTCGCTCAAGGTTATAACCTCATCATTAACTAGAAATCGAAATACCGGCCCACTTTACTAAAGTTTGAAGCCGGTCGCCACGATATATGTCTCACGTGAACGGGCACGTGACGATTCGGGCTTACGTATTTTTACCGTATTAAATACTGCTCTAACGTCTTTCAGGAACTGTTCAAAGCCATCGCCCTGAAATACTTTGACCACAAAGCTGCCATTTTGCTTCAACACTTTATGGCACATATCCAGCGCCAGTTCCACCAGATAAATGGATCGCGCCTGGTCAGTGGTATCATTGCCACTCATATTCGGCGCCATATCTGATAGTACCACATCTACGTTTTTACCGCCGATCCGGCTCAGTAGCGCATGTAAAACCGCCTCTTCGCGAAAATCGCCCTGTAAAAATGCCACACCGGCCAGTGGATCCATCGGCAAGATATCACAGGCAATTACCGTCCCCTGCTGACCCACCAGACCTGCCACATACTGCGACCAGCTGCCGGGCGCTGAACCCAAATCAACCACTGTCATCCCAGAGCGGATTAACTTATCCTGCTGCTGGATTTCCTCCAGTTTAAAGGAGGCCCGCGATCTTAGACCAAGCTTTTGCGCTTTTTGCACAAAATGGTCATCAAAATGCTCTTTCAACCAGCGGGTTGAACTGGCGGAGCGTTTTTTCTTGGTCATGTTACCACTCTTAAATAGTGTTATGCCTTAGATGGCGCTACAATAGGCATAATTCAAGCTTTTACCGGATATTCTAACCTTATGAGTTTAACCAATAAACAAAAACAGTTCTTAAAAAGTAAAGCCCATGATTTAAAACCCGTTATTTTACTGGGTGCCAATGGCCTGACCGAAGGTGTGGTTGCCGAAATTGACAACGCCCTGAACTTCCACGAGCTGATTAAAATTAAAGTACCCGGCGAAGATCGTGAGCAAAAAGTACTGGTGATGGATGCGATTATCCGCGAAACCAAGGCGGAGAAAGTTCAGGTCATTGGTAAAATTCTGGTGCTGTACCGCCAGTCAGAGGATAAGAAAATTCAGCTTCCACGCGGCTAACAGCTTTACCATAAAAAGCCTGCACGCAGTAACGCCTGTCGTGCAGCTTGCTCATCCGCAGCGGCCTGGCTCACCAGGTGCTCTGGCTTAGTGGCAGCCGTTGCCTTAGCAAACTGCCACAACACCATGCTATTGTCGGCATAGATGGTTTCGACATGTGCCAGATGATGCTGATAACACCACTCAGTATTTTCCACGCAGCGTTGAAGCACATCTGCCGGGCAAATTTGCCAATGCCGGATATCCAGTACTAAAGCCCAGGGCTCGACGATAATTGGTTTAACCAGGCTGCGAAATTCCTGCACATATTGCTCGGCAGTGGCACTGGTCCATAGCCCTTGCGCAGCAACCCACAGGACGCGCTGCTCCAGTTTAAGTGCGAAAGGTTTTTTGGCTGGCATGCATACCTCCGGAAAATGCCTTGCTACTATAACCGGAATGTTCAGTAAATACATACCCGGACCACTTAGTTCAGACTTGAAACTGCAAACTGATGATTAAACTGCGAGACTATCAACAACACGCTGTACAGGCGGCCATCACGCATTTTAAACACCGGCATGAGTCGGCGGTTATCGTATTGCCAACCGGGGCGGGTAAAAGCCTGGTTCTGGCTGAGCTGGCAAGACAGGCCAGAGGTCGGGTGCTGATCCTGACGCATGTTAAAGAGCTGGTGGCACAAAATGCCGACAAAGTCGGCGCTCTGACCACAGCAGCGACGGTATTTGCTGCCGGTTTGCGGCAAAAAGATGCCAGCGGTAAAACCGTTATCGCCAGTATTCAATCTGCCAGTGCCAACCAGGAACAATTTAACCAGCACTTCTCACTGGTGGTGATTGACGAATGTCACAGAGTCAGTCAGGACCCGGGTAGCCAATATCAGCAGCTATTGCAGCATATTAAAAGCCTGAATCCTGCGGTAAAGGTACTGGGGCTGACAGCAACGCCGTATCGGCTGGGTAGCGGCTGGATCTATCGCCAGCATTATCACGGTAAAGTTGGCAACACCCTTGATCCGGTGTTTGAGCACTGTATCTTCGAATTACCGCTTAGACCGTTAATTAAACAGGGTTACCTGACACCGCCGAGATTATTGGATGGCTTAACGGCTCAATATGATTTCAGCAGCCTGCCAGCGCCAACCTCTGCCGACTATCCGGCCGCTGCTGTCGACTCACTACTGGGTAAAATGGGCCGGGCGACCGAGCTTATTGTGCAACAACTCCGTGCTCTGGCGAAGGAGCGACGGGGAGTGATTATTTTCGCCGCGACGGTAAAACATGCCCAGGAAATTATGCGTCTGCTCGACGGTGAGCCAGCCGCTCTGCTAACCGCCGAAACCGCCGATGCTGAGCGCGATAAGCTCGTTGTGGCGTTTAAACAACAACAGTTAAAGTTTCTGGTCAATGTCGCGGTGCTGACCACCGGCTTTGACGCCCCCCATCTTGATCTGATTGCTATTCTCAGGCCCACGGCCTCGGTGAGCTTATTTCAGCAAATGGTCGGTCGTGGCTTACGGCTGTACCCCGGCAAAACCGAGTGCCTGATTATTGATTATGCCGCCAACGGCTATGACATCTTTTTTCCTGAGGTAGGCGCCCCCAAACCACATAGTAAAGCCAAGCCGGTACAGGTGCCTTGCCCCAGCTGTGGTTTTGCCAATATTTTTTGGGGCCTGACCGATCAGGATGGCGATATTATTGAGCATTACGGCCGGCGCTGTCAGGGCCTTAACCATGAAAGCACAGAGCAATGTGATTATCGTTTTCGCAGCCGCTGCTGCCCGGCCTGCGGCGCCGAAAATGATATTGCTGCCCGCAGCTGCGGCCAGTGTCAATCGGTCCTGGTCGATCCGGATAAGCGCCTGCGTGAGGTGCTTAGCCAACAACATCATCATCTGTTTCGCTGTCAGAGTATGAGCCTTAGTGATGAGCAGGGTGTGCTAAAAGTCAGTTACTACGATTTAGACGGTAACCCATTTCACCGCTGGTTTAAACTAGAGACAGCCGCGCAGCAAAGGGCGCTCTATGCTGCCTTTATCAAACCACACAGTAAAGCACCCGGCCTGCCGCTGCCACCATTTCGCACGGCGGCGGATCTGGTGACATTGGCCGGGCATTTTCGGGCACCACAATTGTTAATACTTAAAAAGCAGCAAAAGCACTGGCAGTTACTTGACTGCTATTTCGACTATCAGGGGCGCTATCAAACAGCGGAAATTAAATAAAGATTACAAAAAACCTGTACTACGCTTAAAATAGCAACACTTAGCTAAAAAGGATTTTACTATGCAAGCCGGAGTGGCTTATTGCAATGCGAGTGCAGCCTTTGCTGCTGGCTATCAATTGGCACGGGACGCTGCCAGCAACGGCGATATAAGCTGTGTGCAACTGCTATTATTGTTTTGTGGTGGCAACTGTCACTATCAACAGCTGCTAGCCGGCGCCCGCCAATTTTGCGGGCCGGATACCCAGATCCTAGGTGGCTCGACGGTTGGCATTATTACCACAGAGCGCATCGAAACCACGGGTTATCCAGCTATCGCCATGGCGCTGCAAGCGACTGATGTGCAATTCCAGTTAGCACTGACTGAACAGCTAAGCCGTGATCCGGCTGCGGCCGGCAAAGCGCTGGCGATGCAGTTAGCAAACAGTCTCGATCCGAAGCTATTGCTGCTTTTTTATGACTCTGTGCGCTATGCCGGCAGTGCAGCGCGCCCTGCCGTGCTTAATCCCTCTCCGCCACTTTTACAAAGTTTGAGCCGCCAACTGGCCAAACCAACTCCGATCGCCGGCGCCGGATTGCTGGCCGACTTGGTTTTTTCCGGTACCCGGCAGATTTTTCAGCATCAGGTAACCGACAACGCGGCTATGGCATTGCAATTTAGTGGTAACCTGAAACCCTATATCGTCGCGATGCATGGTTGCGAACCGTTACCCAGCGAAAGCCTGGCCATCAGCCGTAGCTTCGGCCAGTTTGTTTACGAGCTGAATAAGCAGCCGGTCTGTAAAGTGCTTGACCGTATTATTGGCCATCAGCGCTGGCGAGAACAAAAGCCGGTCAGTCAGTATGCGCTGGGCACGAGCTATCCCGCTGTTGCCGGCCAGCCATTCAGCACGCCCTATGTTGCAAGGTTAATCAACGGCGTCTTGCCAAATGACGAAGGGATTATTCTGTTCGAACCAGATCTGGCTGAGGGACAGCAGATCCAATTGTTGCAGCGCAGCGCCCACAGTATTTTAACGGCAACCGACCAACAAACCCGGGCGGTACTACAACAAATTAAGCAGGATGGCTGCCGGGCAGTAGCTGCGATCTACTTTGACTGCGCCGGTCGTATTCATACCAGTACACCAGAGGCCGTGTTGCTACAACAGCAACTGAAAGCTGCAGCGATTCCGCTACTGGGTATTTATACCGGCGTAGAAATTGCGCCTGTTGGTCAGCACAGCCGCAGCCTGGATTGGAGTGGCGTTTTGGTACTGTTATGTCAACCAGCAGCAGTTCAGGCTTGACAGTACGGGCGCCAAACCGTAATTTAGCGCTTCGCGTCAGGCGGGTGTAGTTCAGTGGTAGAATGCCAGCTTCCCAAGCTCGAGATACGGGTTCGATTCCCGTCACCCGCTCCAATCTGCAAACGATAATTCCCGATCATTTCAATTAACTTTTATTTAAACTTTGCTACACTGTCCGAAAGTAAATGCTTCCCCGGACACTATGCAGACTTTGTTTGAATTTTCATACGATCAGGTTTTTTATCAGCTCAAAGCCAATAACTTTGGCAAGGAACTACTGTTTCGCAACGGTGAGTTGGTGTCACAGGGACGGGCATTCTTTAGTACCAGCAATGATCATCGTTTCTTATGCCCAAAACATGGGCCTTTACGGTTGCATTTTCGGGTATCGCTAAAAACGGCGCTGGTGACTTACCGCTTAGAAAGCACAACTACCGTGCTAACTGAAGGGACTACACCGGCACAACCACCAAAATGGCTGGCCAAATTCGAGCAAAAACTTTCTCCAGCGCCAGAACAGCACCTTGCCGACTGTGCCACGACACCCGAAACTGAAACGGCCATCGAGACCGAGCATAAAGTAACTGAACGGCGCTGGTTTCGGCCGCTACTGGTTATCGGTTTACTGATCTTAAAGTTATCCAAAAGTGCCGGCGCCATTAAAGCCGCGCTCGCCGGCACCGCGCTGGCTGGTTGGGCTTGGTTGTTTAATCTAGAGTTTGCACTGGGGCTGATTGCCGCCCTACTGATCCATGAATATGGCCATCTGCACGCAATGAAACGCTGTGGTTTAAAGGTTAAAGGTATTTATCTGCTCCCCTTTATCGGCGGTGTAGCGGTTAGTGAAAGAGCAACTAGCCGCTGGCAGGATTTTAAAATTGCCATCGCCGGGCCGGCTTTTGGTACCGTAGGGGCTCTGGTGGCTTACTGGCTGTGGCTGGAAACCCAGTACCCGGCACTGGCGCTATTTGCTGCTATCAGTTTATTGCTTAACCTGTTTAATTTATTACCTATGGTGCCGCTGGATGGTGGCCGGATCGTGCAAGCTGCCGCCTATAGCCGTAAGGGTAAGGCCGCGAAAATAGGCTTAGTGGTGGTAACCGGCGGCCTGTCCTGCGCCGCCTGGTATTTTGGCTTTTACCTGTTAATGCTGTTTGGCATCCTCGGCACCTTCGACTTACTAAGCGATACCGACGAGCGCGATAAAGCCCTACCGCCAATGACCGACACCGGTATTTTAGTCACTATCCTTGCCTACTGCGGCTTGTTGGCCATTCTGCTCTGGCTATCGGTATTAATGGCAGACAGCGGTATTCCGGGTACTAACTTGCCATTGATTTTTATTTCAAGCTGATTTTTTTAGTTTACGTAAGCCTTTAAAGTCCTCGAATTCGGGGACTTTGCTTTTTGTTACTACACCTCTATTCCCATCGAATTCGATGGGATTAGGCTTCTTTTAACTGGCAGCTAAGTTCGGTAATAACCGGCTCCCAGCTTTCAGCTTGTTCTTTATCTGCCTCGTGATCGTCTAAACGAAAGGTAAGAATTGCGCACTGCCAGGCTGTCAACCCCAAATCTGTAGCAACGATCTCTGAGTTTACGGAAGCAAGCTCAGCTTTTATCAATTAGGCACGGCTTGGCAGCTGAAAAAGCAAAAAAATAAAAATTATTAAAGATTTTTTGTCACACCACAGCGAGCTGCGGCGACTTGTTAAGGTAACCCATACTTAACTAAGGATATCGCCATGCAAAACACCACTCAACACACTCATAATACCCAAGCACAGAAAAAATCCGCTAAAGCCAAACCTGGCTTTTGGACATTTTTCGCCATTTTTATGTCTATTTTTGGCGGCGTAATAGCGCCGCAATTAAAAGCCGCCGAAGTCGAAACCGTCCCCAGTTTTCAGGTCGAGGTAATAGGTGAAGGCAAGCCGGTATTACTGCTCCCCGGTTTAATGTCTGATAGCCGGATATGGCAGCACACTGCTGCAGCTCTAAAGCAGGATTATCAGTTGCACCTGATTAGCGTGGCTGGCTTTGCCGGTACCCCAGCCATCGAGGGTGAACTGCTACCTCGGTTAAAGCAGGATTTACTGCAATATATTGCAACGCAACAACTGCAGCGGCCGGCTATTGTCGGTCATAGCCTGGGCGCTTTTTTGGCATTCTCACTGGCGAGTAGTGCTCCTGAGCAAATAGGTACTGTGGTCGCGGTCGATGGCTTGCCCTATATTGCACCCATTTTTAGCCGCAATCCTGCGACCCAGGTTGCCGATATGCAGCAACAAGCGTTGCAAATTAAAGCCTATTATCAGCAACTGAATGGCGAACAACTTAAAGCCGGTGCGGCGCAGGGTATTTTTATTCAGGCCAGGGCGCCAGAGCATCAGCAACTGGTACTGGAAATGGCCGCGGCCTCCGATGCGAATAGCGTTGGTCAGGCGATGTATGAACTGCTCACCACGGACTTACGCCCTGAGGTTACCGCCATTACCAGTAAAGTCTGGCTGTTGGGCGCCAGTGGTGCCCTGCCCGCTGCACAACAGCAACAGGCCGCCGCCCTTTACCAGCAGCAAATTGCCGGCATTGCTAATGCCACCCTGCTGATGAATACTAATAGCCGCCATTTTATGATGCTGGATGAACCAGAGTGGTTTATCAGCACGCTGCGTCAGGCGTTACAGGAGTAACATGATTATGTCGGTTAGCATAGAACAACAATTACAACCCGATGTTAGCGCTGCCATCGCCGGCGATATGCAGGCCTTTAGCCGCCTGGTGCGGCGCTGCCAAAATGGTATCAGCAGTATTGCACTGGCGATTGTTAAAGATTTAGACGCCAGTGAAGAGGTCTGTCAGCAGGTATTTATTGCCGCCTGGCAGCAACTGAACAGCCTGCAAAACCCGGCCAGCTTTTTGCCCTGGCTGCGCCAGATCACCCGTTATCGCGCCTATAGCTATCTGCGCGAACAACGGGATGCACAGACCGAGCGCGGCACTGACGCTGAAGCCTTGCTGGAGACTTTTGCCAGCGACAGCAGTCCGACAGACGAATTACTGCGCAGCGAACAAGCCACGCTGATCCGTAATCTGCTGGATGAGCTGCCGCCGGAGAGCCGGGAAATCGTACTGCTGTTTTACCGTGAAGAACAAAATAGCCAACAAGTTGCTAGTTTATTAGGCCTGACGGAGGCCAATGTCCGGAAAAAACTGCAGCGGGTGCGGGAATTGTTAAAAGAGCAGCTATTAGCCAGATATGGCAAGCTGATTTTAAGCACTGCGCCAGGTGTGGGCCTTAGCAGTGCTGTGCTTAGCGCCTTACTGGTCGGTAGCCCACCCGCAGCCGCCGCGACCGCCAGTGCTATGGCAGCACAGAGCAGCGGCCTGGCAAAATTTGGCTGGCTATTTAGTGGGGCGCTACTTGGCGCGCTTGGCGGCATGCTAGCTGTGATACTGGGGATGCGCGCGCCACTAAAAAATGCCGCCAATGATAATGAGCGTAGTCGCTTATTGCGTTATCGCAATCAGGCTTTGGCTTGGGTTGGCCTCTCAGGCATATTACTAGCTGCCGCATACGAATTTACCGCTGGCGCCATAGCACCGCTGCTGGCCTTTGGCCTTTTTATGACCGGCTTGGCTTATCTGCAACTTCGGGTATGGCAAACCATTAAACCGCGCTTATTAGCAAAAGCCGCACAGAGTACAGCGGCAAAACGGCAGTATCGCAACAATCTGCTCTGGTGTTGGTTTGGGATGCTCGGTGGTGCGACAGCCGGCTTTGCCGGCTTGATAGCGGGGCTAGTTAAAAACGGCCGCTGGTTTTGGGGATAAAAAAACGCCGGCATCAGCGCCGGCGTTTTTTAAGTAACCAAGCTTAACTTACAAATACTGCACTGCAGTGATTTCATATTCAACCACGCCTTTGGGCGTCGTAATATTAACCACTTCATCTGCTGTTTTGCCAATCAGGCCACGGGCGATCGGTGAATTCACCGAAATCAGATTATTTTTAATATCCGCTTCGTCATCACCGACAATCCGGTAGGTCACTTCTTCATCCGTATCCAGATTCAGAATGGTGACGGTAGCGCCAAAGATCACCTTGCCACTATTTGGCAGCTTGGTCACATCAATGATTTGCGCATTGGACAACTTGGCTTCAATATCCTGGATCCGGCCTTCAATAAAACCCTGCTGTTCGCGGGCGGCATGATACTCGGCGTTTTCTTTTAAATCGCCATGCGCACGCGCTTCGGCAATCGCCAGAATTACCGCCGGGCGCTTTACCGTTTTTAGCTCGTTCAGCTCAGTGCGCAGTGCTTCTGCGCCCTGAACTGTCATCGGGATTAAACTCATCCGTTAACTCTCTTATGCAATTCCTGTACAGATACGACATTAGCAAAAGCACTGGCCGCATTGGCTTTTACCGTAGCAAAAGCGGCATTCAGCGTTGTCGTGTAGTTTACCTTATGCTGTAAGGCGCCACGGCGCAGCATTTTGGAATCTTCAATGGCCTGGCGTCCTTCGGTAGTATTTACCACATAGCTGTATTCACCGTTTTTAATCCGGTCCAGCATATTCGGACGACCTTCGAACACTTTATTAACTACACGGCACTCAATACCGGCCGCTTTTAACGCTGCCGCCGTACCGCCACTGGCATCCAGTTCAAAACCAGATTCCACCATACGTTTAGCTAACTCAACCACGCGCACTTTATCGCTGTCGCGTACAGAAAGCAAGGCACGGCCACCGGTCGGAATCACAATGCCACAGCCCAGTTCCGCTTTGGCAAAGGCCTCTTCAAAGGTATCGCCTACACCCATTACTTCACCGGTAGAACGCATTTCCGGGCCAAGGATCGGATCGACGCCCGGGAACTTGTTAAACGGGATCACCACTTCCTTTACCGAGAAGTACGGCGGGATAATCTCTTTGGTAATGCCCTGCTCTGCCAGCGAACGGCCTGCCATGCAGCGGGCACCGACTTTGGCGACAGCTACACCGGTCGCCTTCGATACGAAGGGTACAGTACGAGCAGCACGTGGGTTAACTTCAATTAAGTACACTTCGCCGTCTTTTACCGCAAACTGAGTATTCATCAGGCCGACTACGCCCAGCTCCAGTGCCAGCTTTTTCACCTGCTCGCGCATCACGTCCTGTACTGCCTGCGATAAGCTATGCGATGGTAATGAACAGGCCGAGTCACCTGAGTGCACACCGGCTTGCTCGATATGCTCCATAATGCCGCCAATCACTACCTCTTTGCCGTCACAGATGGCATCGATATCGACTTCAATGGCGTCATCGAGGAAGTTATCCAGCAATACCGGCGAGTCATTCGACACACTTACCGCTTCGTTCATATAACGGCGCAGGTCTTGCTCGTCATAAACGATTTCCATCGCCCGGCCACCCAGTACATAAGACGGGCGCACCACCATCGGGAAGCCGATTTCCGGTGCCTTGGCAATGGCTTCTTCCAGGCTGGTCACGGTGGCGTTTTTCGGCTGCTTTAAGCCCAAGCGGGTTACCGCTTGCTGGAAGCGCTCACGGTCTTCGGCACGGTCAATCGCATCCGGCGAGGTACCAATAATTGGCACGCCGTTAGCTTCTAAAGCGCGGGCTAATTTCAGTGGCGTTTGACCACCGTATTGCACTATTACACCCTTTGGCTGTTCTTTGCGCACAATTTCCAGCACATCTTCCAGCGTAATAGGCTCAAAATACAGACGGTCTGAGGTGTCGTAATCGGTAGAAACGGTTTCCGGGTTACAGTTCACCATAATGGTTTCATAACCGTCTTCACGCAGCGCTAACGCCGCGTGCACACAGCAATAGTCAAACTCGATACCCTGGCCGATACGGTTCGGGCCACCACCGATAATCATAATCTTATCGCGGTTGCTCGGTGCTGCTTCACACTCTTCATCATAAGTGCTGTACATATAAGCGGTGTTAGAGGCAAATTCAGCGGCACAGGTATCAACCCGCTTATAAACCGGGTGAATATTGTAGCTGTAGCGCTTTTTGCGCACTTCAGTTTCGCTGACGCCAAGCACTTCAGCAATGCGCTTGTCGGCAAAGCCTTTGCGTTTTAAGCGGGCAATCCGGGTTTCGTCCAGCGCGGCAAAGCCGTCGACACTCAGCGCCTGCTCTTCTTTGACCAGATCTTCAATTTGCACCAGGAACCACGGATCTATCTTAGTCAGGTTAAAGATCTCGTCCATACTCATGCCAAAACGGAAGGCATCGGCGATATACCAAATACGGTGCGCGCCCGGTTCACGCAGTTCACGGATAATCTTTTCTTTGGCTTCCGACGCATTGATATCAATAATCGGGTCTAAACCTGAGACACCAATCTCTAAACCACGCAGGGCTTTTTGCAGCGATTCCTGCTGGTTACGGCCAATCGCCATTACCTCACCCACTGATTTCATCTGGGTAGTTAAGCGATCGTTAGCACCGGCAAATTTTTCAAAGTTAAAGCGCGGCACTTTGGTAACTACGTAATCGATACTTGGCTCGAATGACGCAGGGGTAACACCACCGGTAATATCGTTGGCCAGTTCATCCAGGGTATAACCTACCGCCAGCTTGGCGGCTACTTTGGCGATTGGGAAGCCAGTGGCTTTTGAGGCCAGTGCAGATGAGCGCGATACCCGCGGGTTCATTTCGATAATGACCATCCGGCCATCAACCGGGTTAATACCAAACTGTACGTTTGAGCCACCGGTTTCTACGCCGATTTCACGCAATACCGCCAACGAGGCGTTACGCATAATCTGGTATTCTTTGTCAGTCAGGGTTTGCGCTGGCGCTACGGTGATCGAGTCACCGGTGTGAACGCCCATAGGATCGAAGTTTTCAATCGAACAGACGATAATGCAGTTATCGTTCTTGTCGCGCACCACTTCCATCTCATACTCTTTCCAACCGATTAACGATTCGTCAATCAGCAGCTCTTTGGTCGGCGACAGGTCCAGACCACGGGTACAGATCTCTTCAAATTCTTCACGGTTATAGGCAATACCACCACCTGAACCACCCATGGTGAATGACGGGCGGATAATACAGGGGAAACCGATGGTTTCCAGTACCTGGTAGGCTTCTTCCATCGAGTGGGCTAAACCGGCACGTGGACAGGCTAAACCGATAGAGCGCATCGCTTTATCGAAGCGGCTACGATCTTCAGCTTTATCAATGGCGTCAGCAGTAGCACCAATCATCTCAACATTGTATTTCGCCAGTACACCGTGACGCTCTAAATCCAGCGCGCAGTTCAGTGCTGTCTGGCCACCCATGGTCGGCAACACAGCGCACGGACGCTCTTTTTCAATAATTTTTTCTACTACCTGCCAGTGAATTGGCTCGATATAGGTCGCATCAGCCATTTCCGGATCGGTCATAATAGTGGCTGGGTTAGAGTTCACCAGAATAACGCGGTAGCCTTCTTCTTTTAAGGCTTTACAGGCTTGAGCGCCTGAATAGTCAAACTCACAGGCCTGGCCGATCACGATAGGACCAGCGCCTAAGATCAGAATACTTTTTAGGTCGGTACGTTTTGGCATTGCAGTAGATCTCCGTAATTCTTTCTTGGCTTAGGCTTTTTGCATCAGCGCGATAAAGTGGTCGAACAGCTCTGAGGCTTCGTGCGGGCCGGGGCTCGCTTCCGGGTGGCCTTGAAAACTGAATGCCGGTTTATCAGTACGGTGGATCCCTTGCAGGGTGCCGTCGAACAACGATTTATGGGTAGCGCGTAAATTGGCCGGTAAGCTGGCTTCTTCTAGCGCAAAACCGTGGTTTTGCGCGGTAATCAGCACCCGTTTGGTGTCAAGGTTTTGTACCGGGTGGTTACCACCATGATGGCCTAATGCCATTTTTACCGTCTTAGCGCCGCTGGCCAGGGCCAGTAACTGATGACCTAAGCAGATACCAAAGATCGGAATATCGGTCTCTAAAAAGGCTTTAATGGCTTCGATGGCATAGGTACAAGGTGCTGGGTCACCCGGGCCATTAGATAAGAAAATACCATCCGGGTTTAAGGCCAGTACGTCCGCGGCAGGAGTTTGCGCTGGTACTACGGTCAGTTTACAGCCGCGGTCTGCTAACATACGCAGGATATTGCGTTTCACACCAAAGTCATATGCTACGACATGGAAGCGCCCGGCGGCAGCGGCCTGATGACCTACGCCCAGCTGCCAGCTACCTTCGGTCCACTGATAAGGTGCGCTGACGGTGACTTCTTTTGCCAAATCCATCCCCGATAACCCTGGAAAGCCTTTGGCTAATTGCAGTGCTTTAGCTTCATCCAGATTATCACCGGCCATAATGCAGCCATTCTGGGCGCCTTTTTCACGCAGGATCCGGGTTAATTTGCGGGTATCGATATCGGCGATGCCGAGAATATTGTTGTTTTGTAAATATTGACTAAGAGAGAGTTGGTTGCGGAAATTGCTGGCTAACAGCGGGAGGTCACGGATGATCAGGCCTTTTGCCCAAATCTTGCCGGATTCCTCATCTTCCTCATTGGTTCCGGTATTGCCAATATGAGGATAGGTAAGAGTCACAATTTGTTCTGCGTATGAGGGGTCAGTTAAAATTTCCTGATACCCGGTCATCGAGGTGTTAAATACTACCTCACCAACAGAAACTCCTTCGGCGCCAATGGCTGTACCGCGAAATACGGTGCCGTCTTCCAGTACGAGCAGGGCGGACTTAGTCAAAATAACCTCCAAACAGCAAAAAACGGGCGAAAACCAGTGGCGTTTTACAACCCGTTTTGACCTAAAATTCTGATACCCGTATTTACCGTGCGCTAACAGTTCCCGGTAATGATAACAAAACCAGGACATCTTCCAGCGTACGGGCAAACCTGCTTATTTTAGGTGATAAGCGCTAATTTGGCTATGACTATTTTTTGTTTTTACAAAAATAGCGGCTTTAACACGTTTTTTTGTTAAATGCCGCAAAAGTTTAATCTAACTTTGGCAAACCCAGCACTTGTTGCATGGTATAAAGTCCTGGCTGCTTATTTTGCAACCATAAAGCAGCGCGCAGTGCGCCTTGCGCAAAGGTGTTACGGCTTGATGCTTTGTGGGTAATTTCCAGCCTTTCGCCAAGATCTGCAAACAGCGCGGTATGATCGCCAATAATGTCGCCGCCTCTAACCGTAGCAAAGCCGATAGTTTGTTGCGGCCGCTCACCAATCATGCCTTCGCGACCATAGACGGCAACCTCGTTCAGGTTACGGCCAAGACTACGGGCAATACTGGCACCTATCGCCATTGCGGTACCCGACGGCGAGTCCTTTTTAAAACGGTGGTGCGCTTCGATAATCTCAATATCGGCCGTATTCCCCATCACCCTGGCGGCAGTTTGCGCCAGATGTAGCAGCAAATTCACGCCGACACTCATATTCGGCGCCCAGACAATCGGGATCTGCGTGCTGGCTTGTTGAATCAGCTGATACTGGGCATCGGTTAAGCCGGTGACACCAATCACCATGGCTTTACGCTCAGCCACGCAGAGTGCCAACTGGGCTAACATCGGCTCAGGCATGGTAAAATCGACCCACACGTCAGCTTGCTGCACTGCCGCAGCGGCAGTAGCGCTTAGCGCCAGCCCGATCTTACCGCAGCCGGCCAGTTCGCCGGCATCAAGCCCCACTAACTCTGAACCGGATCTCACTGTGGCTGCTGTGAGCTGTAATTGCTGTTCTTTTGCTACTGTCACCAAAGCCCGGCCCATACGGCCATTGGCACCAAAGATCCCAATTGAGGTCATATTATGCTCTGCACTCTTCAATCAATCATTGTTCTTAATGGCCGCTATTAGACCAAAAGCCGGCTGATTACAAAAGCAAAACAGCCGTCTTTAAGGAAAAACGGCTGTTCATTCTAAGTTACAGCGCCCGTTGCAGGATACTGCGGCTGACTTCCGGCGTGATATCCCGGTGTTCGCCGAGCTTAATCATCTTATGCTGCACCAGTTTATCGACCAGCTTATCGACGGCATCGGCTTTGACACCATAGTCAGCCAGACGGGTAGGTACGCCCATCCGCTCAAAGAATTGCCGGGTGTGGCTGATGGCCTCGTCAACCAGCCGCTCTTGGTCCTGATGCTGTAGTTGCCAGACCCGCTGACCATATTGCAGTAACTTGGCGCCTTTAGTAGCGCGTTGTTGCTGCATCAGTGCCGGTAACACTATCGCCAGGGTTTGTGCATGATCCAAGCCATAGAGCGCAGTAATTTCATGGCCAATCATATGAGTGGCCCAATCCTGCGGCACGCCCTGACCAATCAGGCCATTCAGTGCCATGGTCGCGGCCCACATCACATTAGCGCGCACGTCATAGTTTTCTGGTTCCGCCAATGCTTTCGGGCCCTCTTCAATCAGAGTTTGCAGTAAGCCCTCAGCAAAACGGTCCTGTACCGGTGCATTAACCGGATAGGTCAGATACTGCTCCATCACATGCACAAAGGCGTCGACCACGCCATTGGCCACCTGCTTCGGTGGCAAGCTGTAAGTGACAGTCGGATCCAAAATAGCAAATTGCGGGAACACCAGCTCACTACTAAAGGCCAGCTTTTGCTGGGTTTCATAGCGGGTAACGACTGAATTGCCGTTACTCTCCGAGCCGGTAGCGGGCAGTGTCAGTACACAACCCAGCGGCACTGCCGTTGTGACCTTGGCACCTTTGGCCAGAATATCCCAGGGATCGCCGTTAAATACGGCGGCAGCGGCAACAAATTTGGCGCCATCAATTACGCTACCGCCGCCGACCGCCAGAATATAATCAATGCCCTGCTCTTTCACTAACGTCGTTGCCCGCATCAGCGTTTCAAAAGCGGGATTTGGCTCAACACCGGCAAATTCAATAAAACTGACGTCAGCCAGTGCCTTGACCACCTGCTGATAAACGCCGTTACGCTTGATTGAGCCACCGCCATAGATCAGCAGTACCTTTTTATCTTTGGGTAACAGATTAGTCAGCTCGCTGATCTGATCTTTACCAAACACAATACGGGTGGGATTTTGATAGGAAAAATTAAACATGCACAGGCTCCATAGCGGCATAGTTGAACACCCTTATGCTATGGGGCTAGAACCGGCCTGGATCAATGGTTAACAGAGATAACGCGTGAAAATGCCGTTAGGCTGACTATTAAAGCCTGCAGCGCCGCTGCAGGCTTTTTAGTTGCTATCCGGTTAGCGTTTAAGGGCTGCCGGCTGGTAACGGCGGGCAAGCAGCGCCAGACCGCTGACTAACAACAGTAGCGTCACAGGTGCGGGTACCCGCTGATACACTGTCTGGCCACTTTGCAACAGTAATAATGCCTCCCGCCCCAGTACACTGTGAGCAGCTGTCGTAGGGTGAATTTGATCCCAGAATACAAAGCGATTTGGCTGACTACAGCTACGCTCAATTAAACCCAGAAACAAACTACGACACTGACCGGTGGTATTGGTAAAACCCTCGGCTGCCGGATTGGCCAGGATCTCATCGAAAATACTGAACACATCCAACAGGTAAATATCGACCAGATGTGTTTTAGCAATATCAATCAGTGTTTGCTCTAATAGCTGATTCCAACTGTTACTGACAAAGGTTGCGCTGGCAGCATTAGCGCCGGTTCTGAATTCCGGAATGGCGCCCAGATTCGGCAAATTGGGGACCAACAAGGTGCTGGCACCGCGCACAACCATATCTGTCAACATCATCCGGAAGCCATCCATAATACTGCTAATGGCATTCAGCGGGTTGGCGTTGCCAACCAGAGCACGCATATCATTACCGCCAGCCCAGGCAACGTAAAGAGCATCGGCATCAAACGGATTGGCGCCAATCCGGCTTTTATATTGCTCGTACTGCGTCAGTACGCCAACCGAAATGCCACCGGCATTGTCAATTTGTGCACCGCCATAAGCAAAATTATTGCCGCCGGCAAGGGAATGAGTGCTGCTCAATCCCAGCCCTGTCGCCATATACTCATGCCACAACTGACCATTCGAGAAACGACCATTATTACCGTAACCTGCGGGGCCTCCCAGCAGATTACCGGTTGATTGCGCCACATTTCCGGTGTCAGATAAGCTATCACCGAAAATAATAAGATTTGAGAATGTCAGCGACGCATTGGCGCCCAGACTTAGTGTTAACAACAGTACGCTTAAAGCGAGGGTTTTGAAGCATTTCAGGAACGGTAAAGTCATTGTTAATTATCCTTATTATTGTTTTAGACCTGCTACCTTAACGGCAACCCTGCTAACTAAGCAGATTCCGTGCCTATCTTCGGTCATTTATCGCACAACTTGCCAGACCTCCGATCAGAGCCGGTTCGCTATTAAAGCCAGACGCCATCGGCCAGCAAGTTGTAAAATAACCTGACAATCAATGCGCTGGCAGCTGATTAGCTAAAGTAGCAGGCTAAGGATGTGAGCCGCGTAACGTTTTGACTTGCTGCTCCAGGCTCGCTGCCGTCACCTCCGTTGCAGCCACCGGCTCGCCAACCGCCAGTTTAACTTTCGACCAGAAGCGCCCTTTAAACTTAAAAGCCCCCTTGCCATGATGACTAAAGAATGAGCCCCATAAGCCTTGCAGCGCCATCGGGATCACCGGTACCGGGGTTTCGGCAATAATCCGCTCAATGCCTGTGCGGAAGGCATCGATTTCACCATCCTGAGTTAAGCGCCCTTCCGGGAAGATACAGATCAGATTGCCTTCTGAAAGCTCACGCCGAATAGCCGCAAAGGCTGCTTCATACATTTGTTCGTCTTGTTGCTTGCCGCAAATCGGAATGGTTTTAGCGGCTTTAAACAGCCAGTTCGCCAACGGGATCTGGTAAATCCCTTTATACATCACAAAGCGCACCGGCCGGCGCACTGCCCCGCCAATCAGTAGCGCATCAACATAGCTAACATGATTAGCAACCAGTACCGCCGGCCCCTCCTCTGGAATATGCTCTAAACCCTGTGCTTTCACCCGGTACATGGTATGGCTAAGCAGATAAATCACAAAACGCAGCACAAACTCCGGCACTGTGCTGTAAACATAGATCGCGACCACCGCATTCATAATCGCCAGGATCAGAAAATACTCCGGGATATTCAAGCCAAGTCCGGCCAGAAACAGCATGCCGGCCAGCGCCGCAACCACCATAAAGAGCGCGTTAAAAATATTATTGGCCGCAATCATGCGCGCGCGCTGCGCTGGCTCCGCCCGCTGCTGCAGCATCGCATACAGCGGCACAATAAAGAGCCCGCCAAAAACACCAATCAAGGTTAAATCTAAAAGTACCCACCAGCCAAAGGCAGTGGCCAAAAACTGACTCAGTGATAACAACTCCGCTGGCATAACAGCCGGCGTACTAAAATACAGGCTGATACCAAACACCGTCAGGCCAATAGAGCCAATGGGCACCAGCCCCAGTTCAACTCTGTCGCCGGATAGACGCTCACAAAGCATCGAACCTATGCCTACCCCAACCGAAAAGGCGACCAGCAAGGCCGTCACCACAGTATTATCACCGGCTAAATGGCTTTTGGTAAAATTCGGAAACTGGGTCAGATAGCTGGCTCCTAAAAACCAGAACCAGCTAATTGCCATAATCGCCAGATACAGGGTACGGTTTTGATAGCTGATGCGAACAGTTTCCAGACTTTGCCGCCAAGGCGCAAATTGAAAACGCGGACCGGCAGCGACAGCGCCTACTTCCGGGATCTGCAAGCTGGCCAGATAACCCAACACCGCAAACAACACCACTAAACTGCCGATCCATAGCATCGCATTGGCTACGCCGACTAATAAGCCACCAACGATAGTGCCCAAAAGAATCGCGATAAAGGTCCCCATTTCAACCCAGGCATTACCTGCCAATAGCTGTCGATCAGTTAACAACTGCGGCAAGATGGCATATTTAACCGGGCCGAAAAAAGCAGATTGACTCCCCATCAAAAACAACAGTCCGAGCAACCACAAATATTGTTCAAAGAAGAATGCGGCTGCCGCCAATAGCATCAGACCTATTTCCAGTAATTTAAGCCAGCGGATCAGCCGCGTTTTACACACACTATCGGCAAGGGTGCCGGCGGTGGCTGAAAACAGTAAGAATGGCAGAATAAAGAGCCCGGCGGCCAGGTTCATACTGACATCAACACTCCAGGGCATAGCACTGGCTGCACTAAAGGTCAGCAGCAACATCAGCGCATTTTTAAATACATTGTCGTTAAAGGCGCCCAGCGCCTGAGTCAAAAAGAACGGCAGAAACCGCTTGCTGCCAATGATTTGCTTTGCTGCCATCCGTGCCTCCGCACTCGCTAATAATGATTCTTGCGCTCTAACGGTATGTTTTTTATTCAAAATACCCTATGTTATTCAGCATGGGGCAAATGAATAACGCCGTAACACAACATGCCTCAACTGCCGCCAGATTGACAAGACGTCTGGACATCTATATAGTGCACTGCCATTTTGCTGAGGTTGCTCTAGTGGATACAACAATGAATACCGGCGCTAAGCGCTCATTACTGCCGTTGCTGCTGTTTGTGCTGCTGTTTTTAGGCAGTGGCCTGTATTTTCAAAGTCAGAATGTCGAGTACGCGTTCTACCAACTGCCTGGTCATGTCGCCATTCTGCCGGCATTGATACTGGCTGTGTGGCTGCATCGCGCCCCTTTGACGCAATCGATTGACGTTATTATTAAAGGCGCGGGTAACAGCAATATTATTACCATGTGTCTGATCTATTTGCTGGCCGGCGCCTTTGCCAGTGTGGCGACCGCCACTGGTGGCGTCGATGCCGTAGTAAATGCCGGTTTAAGTATCATTCCGCCTGCTTTTATTTTGCCGGGTTTATTTATTATTGCCGCTCTGGTTTCTACTGCTATGGGCACTTCGATGGGGACCATCGGCGCCCTAGCGCCGATAGCCGTGGGTATCGCCAATCAGGCAGAGCTGAACCCTGCTGTAGTCGCAGGGGTACTGCTTAGTGGCGCTATGTTCGGTGATAATCTGTCGATTATCTCAGATACCACTATTGCCGCCACCCGCACCCAGGGTGCCAATATGGCTGATAAATTTAAAGAAAATATTAAAATTGCCCTGCCAGCGGCACTGCTGACGATTCTGGCTTACGGCTTGCTTAGCTCAGAGACTCCACAAATTAGCACCGAAGCCTATAACTGGACCGGCATTTTACCCTATGCCGCCATTCTGGTACTGGCAGTACTGGGCTTAAATGTGTTTGTGGTACTGCTGCTGGGGATCGTATTAGCCGCGCTGCAGGGTAGCTTACTGGCCGATTACGCAATGAGTAATCTGGGTAAAGATATCGCCACCGGCTTTGCCAATGTGCAGGAGATTTTCTTGCTGGCGATGTTGGTTAGCAGCCTGAGTGAGTTTATCCGGCAACAAGGTGGTCTGCAGTGGATTTCAAATCAGATCCAATCCGTTACCGCTAAACTGCGCCTTGCCGGCAATAAAGCCCAACAACTGGCGATTGCTGCCCTGGCCTTTATCAGCAACCTGTGTATTGCCAATAATACCGTTGCCATAGTATTGACCGGGGATGTTAGCCGCAATCTGGCGCAGCAACATCAGATCAGTCCGCGGCGCAGTGCCAGTTTGCTGGATATCTTTGCCTGTATCAGCCAGGGCTTAGTCCCTTATGGTGCGCAGGCGTTGTTACTGGGTGCCAGTTTTGGTTTATCGCCGTGGCAGGTGATTACACACAACTACTACTGCCTGATTTTACTGCTGGTAGCCTTGGGTGTCGTGTTAGCGCGCCGCCAGCCTAGCCAGGCCGTTTCGGGCTAAATTGGTGCTTACCAAAGAGGGCATCACGTACAGCACAAAATGCTTTCACGCTCAGGTGCCCGAACAGGATCTGTGGCGGCATTTTCAGCCAGTGACCACGGATCAGCGCCAGTAGCGCGGCCAGCTGATCCAGATAAGTGTTTAATAACGGGTGCTGCGGACTTAACAGTCGCAGGAAGATAAAATCCAGTAGCCGTAAGCGCAGTTTTGACGGCTGGTACTGCTCGGTTTGTTGCATCACCCAGGCAGGAATTGGCGTCGCCAGTAAATAACTGGTGTAGCGGCAAGCCAGCATCAATTCAAACATAAAGCCGGTCTGCTCGGCCAGTTGCAGCAATTGCTCCCAATCTTGCTCGCTAAAGCCGGCAAATAACAAATGCAGATCGGTCAGGTCCCGAAAGCCCTTTTTGAAATCCTCGTTAAAAAACAGATGGATCAGACTATGTAAGGTCATAGCCGGTAAGCTCAGCACCTGATAACCGTCGGCGGTTAGGTTCAGCTGCTGCCAGAAACGGCGAATATCCGGCGCCCGGCCCGAGATGGGTGGGATCAAATTATGATGAATATCCAGAATAGTGCCGCGGCTATGATGCCGTAACGGCGGGATCTCATGTGTCCATTTACGGTAATAATGCTGATCATAAGCACTAACCGGCTCAGGTAAAAAGCCAAATACCGACAGTCGTTGCTCTACCGCTGTAATCTTTTCCTTGGGGACCAAAATATCCAGATCGCTGAAAGTCCGGCCTATTCCGGCCGGCAATCCTTGCTGTAACGCATAGGCTGCGCCCTTCAGAAATACCGGTTTCACCTGCAACGGTGCCAGTAACTGCGTCAGCTCAGCTGCCTCAGCGCTAACCTGACGATATTGCTTATCGGCAATAATTTCGGCATTGCGTAAGTGATGGCGCGCGTACTGGGGCAGCTGTGTAAAGACGCCGGCCTTGCGGAACAAATAGGCGTAACGGGCCAGTTGCTGCTGCTGACGCAGCAGCCTGATCAGATGCACCCAACTATCCGCACTGAGTGTCAACGCCAGTTGCGGTTGTTGAAATAACTGTAACAACAGCTGACTAGCGCGCATCAGCCAGTACCTCTTGCTCTAAAAACGCGGCCACGGCTGTTAAATCGTTGTACTGCACCTCAAAAGCTGGCACCTGTTCAATAATAGCGGTCAGGGTGGCAAAGCCCTCCTGCCCTATCACACCAAAGTTAAAGGCATTTCGCGCCAGCTGCATAAAGGCCTGAGTCTGATCCAGGCTATAAATATCCAGGTTAGTGTCAGCCTGATAGCTTGGAAAAACCACGGCTACAATTTCAGCTTGTTGCAAAGCGCCTTGCCAGCTGGCAGCAGGCGGTGACAGGTGCACCACGTCACCCTTGTGGGTGTCGGTAGCAATGCTGGAAAACACCCCTGTTGGGAACCAGCTTTTAGCCAACGCAATGGAGCGGTTTTTCAGGCAGATTGGCCGGACAAAGGGTTGCACCTTGTTACTAAACGGCAGGATCAGCGCCATTTCATCGGATAATAAACGCCAGCCGTTAAAGGCAAGATAGGCTGTCAGGGTACTTTTACCTGAGCCCGGTGGTGCAGGAAACAAAATGGCTTTATCCCCTTTGGCCAGTACCGCTGAGTGGATAATGACATACTGCATTTCGTGCGCGGCAATGCACCAATTCATCCCCCATTCCAACATCGCGTAACCTTGCTGCAATTGTAACGGCTGGAACGGTTCCTGCGTATCGGCAAAAAAACGCGCCTGAGGCTTAAACAAACGACGTAAGCCGGCTCCCCGTTCCAGTCGTAGCGGATAATCGACCAATAAGGATTCAGCCTGGGGAGCATGGGCATAGAGCCGCTGCAAATTGGCGGCGACCAACGGGATATCGGTTGTCACACTGAAAGTAAAGGGCGGCAGATAAAGCTGTTTAGTTATCGTCATGCTGTTCGTCAAGCCGCATACTGTCTGGCCAGCTACCGAAAGCCCGCAACTGATTTAAGGTTTGGGGATCAAGTTTAACTTCACAAAGGCCGCTTAGCACCGCTTGCAAGGTTGTGGCATTCCACTCTAAGGCGAGGGTTTCACCGGTATCAGGATCAAAAAACACTGTTCCGGAGCCGTCAGCAAAGCTATGGAACAGTGTTTGTGCTTTAAGTACAGGCAACGCCAAAAGCAAAACTTAGCCGTGATACTGAGTAATCAGATTCCCCAAAGCAGCGCTGGTACTTTCAGGACTGGAAGTCGCCTGCTCGTACAGGTAAAAGGCGAACTGCTGGAAGGTCGCAAAGGGCTTGTCAGGACCTACGATGGGGTAATAAATCCGATCAAAAGGCGCAGAGCCGCTGAAGAAAGCATTCAGATAAACACCAACCAGGTTAAAGTTGATATTTGCCGGACCACCAAGCTTTTTTGAACCCGGGTTTTTCAGCACATCTCCAAGGGTCGCGTTATAGTTTTTCGCAGCCACACCGATTGGAGGCCCACCGAACACGTTGATAAAAAGTAAGTTATTCTGGCTGGTCGCTCTGTTGCGGAAATATCCCGGCGATTCCAATTTTAACTGATGGCCGTTGGCGAAATCAGAACCGTGGCCAGAGGCCACGATAGACTGGGTCAAACCACCGCTGCTGGCCCATACAGAACGTGCAGGAATAGAGGCAATCACCAAACCAGCGCCGGTACGGGTTAAAAACTTACGCCGGTTCATTTTTGCCGCGTTCTGATCTTTAGGGTCATGTCCTTGCATAGCAAATTCCGTTAGTTAAAGCACTTCTCTGCTGAAATAGTATGCAAGTACTATACCAGCCCCTGCAAACCTTTGTTTCACCTTGTTGTTAGTCTGGCAAACGCCAGACTAAGCCACGATATTGTAAAAATTACTGACACTCAATCCGCAGTTATTTGAGTTCTTGCGGAGCAAGCCAGTCATTAGGGCTTCCGGCAAGCCGGTAAAGCACCTTGTTGGCGCCGCTGCTGATACAGTGTAGCAGCTTCCGGCATCTTTTGCTGTAAGGTGCGGATCCGGGTATCCGGTATCGGGTGGCTCGATAAAAATTGCGGCACTCCGCCACTGCCGGCAGCGGCCATGTTCTGCCACAGCGCAACAGACTCTTCCGGATTAAAACCGGCCCGCGCCATTAAGTCCAGGCCAATAATATCGGCTTCAGTTTCATGAGCCCGGCTAAAGGGCAAAGCAACACCAACCTGAGCACCCAGGCCGAGAGCAGCCATTAGCTCCTGCTGATAACGCACCCCGGCCGCCCGGCTGCCGGCATCACCCAGTGCCAATGCCACCTGTAAAAACTGATTGGTCGATAAACGCTCGTTACTATGGCCGGCCATCACATGGCCAATTTCATGCCCAACCACCGCCGCTAGCTGGGCCGGCGTTTGTGCCACTTTGAGCAGACCGGTATAGACCCCCATCTTGCCACCGGGTAAGGCAAAGGCATTCACCTGATCGCTGTCAAATACCACGATTTCCCATTTATATTGCTGGTACTCAGCGGGGGTAACCTTTAGTAGAGCATTCGCCACACACTGCACATAGTTATTAGTTGCCGGATCAGTACTGATTTTTTGCTCGGCTTTCATTTGCTCAAAGGTCTGAGCTCCCAGAGTGTTCAGCTGGTTGTTATCAAACAACATCACCTGGCGCCGGCCAGTGGGCGATTCGGCACAGGAACTCAGTAACAGCGCGCAGAGCGTCGGAACAAGTAATTTCTTTAACATAGGCAGTCCATTGAAAATAACATCGTGGCTTAAGTTTACCGTCTGAGCATAAAAAAACCACCCAAAAACGGGTGGTTTCTATTGTCGCAGCTGCCAAATGATAGCCTTAGCTGGTTAAATCATCAAAAAACTTTTTCACACCATCGAAAAAGCCTTTTGACTTCGGCCGATGTGTGGCTTCGCCTTCGCCGGTCATGCTCTCGTCCAGTTGGCGCAGCAGCTCTTTTTGCCGCTCTGACAACTTAACCGGCGTTTCAATCACCACTTTACAGACCAGATCACCGACTCCGCCACCACGGACCGACTGCACACCTTTACCGCGTAAGCGGAACATCTTATCGGTTTGCGTCTCAGCCGGGATCTTCAGTTTTACCCGACCATCCAGCGTTGGTACATCAATCTCACCACCTAAAGCCGCGGTAGCAAAGCTCATCGGCACTTCACAGTACAGATTATTGCCATCACGCTGGAAGATTGGGTGAGCCCGTACCGAAACCTGCACATAGAGATCGCCTGCAGGCGCGCCATGCATACCCGCTTCGCCTTCGCCTGATAAGCGAATGCGGTCGCCGGTATCGACACCAGCTGGGATCTTGACCGACAAGGTTTTGGTTTTCTCAATCCGCCCTTCACCATGACACTTAGTACAGGGGTCCGGGATAATCTTGCCGCGACCAGAACAGGTTGGACAGGTTTGTTGCACCGCAAAAAAGCCCTGGCGCATGGTAACCTGGCCCGAGCCATGACAGGTGGTACAGGTTTTCGCCGTAGTGCCTTTTTTGGCACCAGAGCCATCGCAGCTGTCGCAACTAACCATCGTCGGCACTTTAATATCAACCGACTTACCTTTAACCGCTTCTTCCAGTGTTAATTCCAGGTTGTAGCGCAGGTCAGCGCCGCGTTGTGAACGCGCGCCACCACCACGGCGGCCACCACCGAAGATGTCACCGAATACATCACCAAAGATATCGCCAAAGTCGGCACCACCGCCGCCACCAAAACCACCGGCACCACGATTCGGATCTACTCCGGCATGGCCGTAACGGTCATAGGCTGCGCGCTTCTGCTCGTCAGACAAAACTTCATAGGCTTCCTGTACTTCTTTAAACTTCTCCTCCATGTCTTTATCACCCTGAGTACGATCCGGGTGAAATTTCATGGCGAGGCGTTTATAAGCCTTTTTGATGTCTTTATCATCGGCGCCTTTAGCGACACCTAGTACTTCATAATAGTCACGCTTGGACATAGATCTGTGCTTATTTCTCAGTTAACGGCTGCAGCCTAAGCTGCAGCCTGCTTTAGCGTTAATTACTTTTTGTCGTCTTTAACTTCTTCGAATTCCGCATCGACCACGTCATCAGCACCACCGGCCTGCTGACCAGCGTCAGTCGCCTGACCTTTGGCTTGCTGGGCTTCCATCAGCTTCTGTGACGCCTGGATCAGCGCCTGGGTTTTGGCTTCGATCTCTGACTTCTCATTGCCCTTGATGGCTTTTTCCAGCTCACCAATAGCCGCTTCAATCGCTTCTTTGTCATTCGCGGCTAAAGCAGAGCCAACGTCTTCGATTTGCTTGCGGGTGGCATGTACCATGGCATCGGCCTGGTTACGCGCCTGCACCAGCTCTTCGAATTTTTTATCTTCTTCGGCGTGCGCTTCGGCATCACGCACCATTTTCTGGATTTCTTCTTCGCTTAAGCCTGAAGACGCCTTAATGGTAATCTTCTGCTCTTTACCGGTATCTTTGTCTTTCGCCGACACATGCAGAATACCATCCGCATCCAGATCGAAGGTGACTTCGATTTGTGGCTCGCCACGACGGGCCGGACGAATACCTTCTAAGTTAAACTGACCTAATGACTTATTGTCAGAGGCACGTTTACGCTCACCCTGCAGTACGTGAATAGTTACCGCAGACTGGTTATCATCGGCCGTTGAGAACACCTGCGACTTTTTAGTCGGAATAGTGGTGTTTTTCTCAATCAGCGCGGTCATCACGCTGCCCATGGTCTCGATACCCAGCGACAGTGGCGTCACGTCTAACAGTAATACGTCTTTCACGTCGCCCGACAGTACTGCACCTTGGATTGCCGCACCTACTGCAACCGCTTCATCCGGGTTCACGTCTTTGCGTGGCTCTTTGCCAAAGAAGGCGGTAACCGCTTCCTGTACTTTCGGCATCCGGGTCTGACCACCTACCAGGATGATTTCATCGATGTCGCTGACGCTTAAATCGGCATCTGCCAGCGCCTTTTTCAGCGGCTCCAGAGTGCGCTGCACTAAATCTTCAACCAGTGATTCCAGCTTAGCCCGGGTAACCTTGATATTCAGGTGCTTCGGACCAGTCGCATCGGCCGTGATATACGGCAGGTTTACTTCCGTTTGTGACGCTGAAGACAATTCAATCTTCGCCTTCTCACCGGCTTCTTTTAAACGCTGCATCGCCAGCGGATCGTTCCGCAGGTCAATGCCCTGCTCTTTCTTGAATTCGTCAACCAGATAGTTGATCACGCGGTTATCGAAGTCTTCACCACCTAAGTGCGTATCACCGTTAGTAGCCAGTACTTCAAAGGTTTGCTCGCCATCAACATCATCAATTTCAATAATGGAGATATCGAAAGTACCGCCACCCAGGTCATATACGGCAACCTTGGTATCGCCTTTCTTTTTATCCATACCATAAGCCAGCGCAGCAGCGGTTGGCTCGTTGATAATGCGTTTCACATCTAAACCGGCAATACGGCCTGCATCTTTAGTAGCCTGCCGCTGAGCATCGTTAAAGTAAGCTGGTACTGTAATAACCGCTGCGGTTACCGGTTCGCCCAGGTAATCTTCAGCCGTCTTTTTCATCTTTTTCAGCACTTCAGCTGAAATTTGTGGTGCCGCTAACTTTTTACCTTTTACTTCAACCCAGGCATCACCATTATCGGCTTTAACAATGCTGAAAGGCATGATTTTGATATCACGCTGCACTTCTTCGTCTTCAAAACGACGACCGATTAAGCGCTTGATGGCGAATAAGGTATTTTTCGGGTTAGTCACCGCCTGGCGCTTAGCTGGCTGGCCGACTAACACTTCGCCATCTTCTGTGTAAGCAATAATTGAAGGCGTGGTACGTGCCCCTTCGGCATTCTCCAGGACTCTTGGTTTATCACCATCTAAAATAGCTACACAAGAGTTGGTTGTACCTAAGTCAATACCAATAATTCTACCCATAACGTCTCTCCACCTATATTCTGAACAATGAAACATTGCGATGACCGATTAGTGGGGATTAGCCCTGATCTATTCAAGGTTATCAAAAGTAAAATTTTACGTTTTTGCGTATTTTGTGCCGCTTCTGCCGCTAACTCGCGAAAGCGGTTAACTTTCGCTGGCCGCCAGCGCTATAATCAAAGCACTTATTGCTGCTTACAGGATTTGTTATGCCATTACTTGATAGCTTTACCGTTGATCACACCATTATGAAAGCGCCGGCGGTGCGTATCGCCAAGAAAATGACCACGCCAAAAGGCGATGCCATTACCGTATACGACCTGCGTTTTTGTGTACCGAATGAAGAAATCCTGTCGGAAAAAGGTATCCATACGCTGGAGCATTTATTTGCCGGCTTTATGCGGGACCATCTTAATGGCCAGGATGTCGAAATTATCGATATCTCGCCAATGGGCTGCCGCACTGGTTTTTATATGAGCCTGATTGGTACGCCGGACGAACCGCGGGTAGCCGCTGCCTGGCAGGCCGCGATGCAGGATGTGTTGCAGGTGGCCAGTCAAAACGATATTCCGGAGCTGAATATTTATCAGTGTGGTACGGCGCAAATGCACTCGCTGGATGAAGCAAAACAGATTGCCCAAAATGTGATTAGCCGTGGTGTTGGTGTCAACCGTAATGACGAGTTAGCCTTACCGGCAGAAGTGTTGCAAAAGCTGTAATACTCCGGCTGGCGGCAGCAACAGCCGCCAGCTAAACGATCAACATACCCGATCCCGGCCAGCTTGTTTGGCCTGATATAGCGCAGTGTCAGCTGCCGCAATCAGCAAATCGGCGTTGGCATAGCTACTGTCACTGGTCGAGGCCACCCCCGCCGAAAAACTGCACTGAAACAATTGTTCGGCAGCACTAAACTGTAGCTGGCGAAAGGCCTGTAAAATTTGCGCCGTTAATTGCCGTGCCTGCTCGCTACTGCAATCCGGTAATACCAGCATAAACTCCTCGCCGCCATAGCGACCGGCTTTGTCCGTCTTGCGGATCCTTTTACGTAGCATCGTTGCCAGAGCAGTAATAACAATATCGCCGGTAGCATGACCATAACGGTCATTGACTGATTTAAAGAAATCAATATCCAGCATCACGACACTTAGCGGCTTGCCAGACCGTTCAGCACGCTCCAGCTCCAGCGCGGCCACTTCTTTAATGGCACTGTGTTTAATTAAAGCGGTCAGGCCATCTTTTTCAATAAGCTGCCGGATCTGCAGGCTGCGCCTGAGCCGCACTTTAATCGCTTGCGCCAACTCCGCATCAGCGATTGGCTTGGTCAGGAAATCATCTGCACCCTGTGCCATCGCCTTAATTTGCAAAAACTTATTTGCCTCGGACGATAAAAAGACGATCGGCAGGCGTTTTAGCGACTGATACTGGCGTAATACCCCCGCCAGTTCAGTACCCGAATAATCGGGCATATAGATATCCATCAACACCAGATCCGGTTGAAAGCTTAACAGCTCATGTACGATATTCCGCACATTCTGCATGATCCGGGTTTCAATACCGACTGAGTTCAGTACCAACGCATAGTGTTCCGCCAGCAGCCGGTCGTCATCGACGATAAAAACCCGGCCATGATAGCCATTCGCCTGCTCGACCAGCTCGGACAAGGTCGCAATCATATTGGGCACATCAATAGAGGACACAAAAAAGGCTTCGGCACGCAGTTGCGCGGCCTTGATCCTGAGTTCGAAATTATCCTCAGTAGCAAACACAATCAAGCGCCCGCCCTGCTGCGATAAGCGCTCCAGTAGCAGGCGTTGTTTAAATAAGGATTGCCCATCCAGATTAATGGCACTAAATAACACCGCCGGACATTCCAGCTCCAGCGCCTTCAGGCAGCTGTCGTAGTCGTGGAACTCTCGTATTTGATGGCCAAAGGCCGACAGCTGAGTAATCAGCTCCTGGCTGAGCTGTGCTGTGCCAAGTAATAACCAGATGGCATTTTGTAACCGGACCTCGACAGCCTGATTATTTTGTAAGGCTGCGCGTTGCTGTAAGGCTCCGCCCACCGCCTGCAGAAAGTCCTGTAACGCATATTCCAGCGTTTGCCTGGCCTGACGTTGCTGTGCTGCCGGTTTAGCTTCTACTGTTCGGGCCAATTGCTCGAGGATCCGCGCTTGTCCACCCAGGTTATGGAAACCAAAGGTGCCGCAGGCTCCTGCCAGCTTATGTGCCTCATAAATTAACTGTTGTAAATCATTCTCCGCCAGCTCATCACTGTTAACCAAAGCCCGCATTGCCGCAGCCCGCGCCGGCAGAGCCTGCTCAAACCGCTGTCGTACCTGAGCAAAGGCTGTACTTAAATCGGCTTTATGTTTTGAAATGTCAGTCATCAATCATCACTTATCGGCATTCACTGCCGGTAACGTAAAATAAAACAAGGTGCCCTGCCCGGCGGCAGACTGAAATCCGATCTCGCCACCCATTTGTTCAATCAAGGCCTTGCATATGGCCAGCCCCAGGCCAGTCCCACCTTTTTGCCGGCGTTGCTCAGTATCGGCCTGCGCAAAACGCTCAAAAATCCGTGCCTGAAACGCCTCCGGGATGCCGAGCCCGTTATCCTCAACTTCAATCCGAATATAATCCGCCAGCAACTGAGCACGTAGTTGCACCCGGCTGTTGGGTTTGGAAAACTTAATCGCATTTGATAATAAATTGGCCAGCGTTTGTTGTAAACGCAGGCTGTCGGCCCACAGCTGCAGACCAGATTCAACCGGCGTGACCTCTAATTGCACCTGATATTGTGCGGCGAAAGGCTCCAACTCATGCACCGCCTGAGCTAGCTGTGCCTGTACCTGCAACGGTTGGCGTAAAAACGGCATTTTGCCGGCAACCAGTTTTTCCATATCCAGCAAATCGTTAATCAGATGCGCCAGACGCTCACTATTTTGCTGTGCCGCCACTAGCAACTTTTGTGACGCGGCAGGCAAAACACCAAGCTGGCCGGAATTGACCAAACTCAGCGCGCCTTTAATCACCGTTAATGGCGTGCGTAACTCATGGCTGACAGTGGCAATAAACTCATCCTTTAGCTGCTGTAACTGCACCCGCTCGGTTATATCCTGCACTGAACCGACCATAATACGCTCCGGATTATCGGCATCCGTTACGATACGTGCCCGCTCATGCACCCAGCGGATACTGCCATCCGGCCGGATAATCCGGTGACTGACATCATGAATGCCACTGATTAAGGCTTGTTGTTCACTTAGTGCCACCTTTTGCCGGTCATCCGGATGCAGGGTACTTTTAAACAGCGCCACACTGGGGGTGGTATTGGCTTCATCAAAACCAAAGATTTGAAAAATGGCAGGCGACCACCACAGTTCACCGGTTTTCAATGAAGCCTGCCAGAAGCCGATCAGAGCCAGCTCACTGGCGGTATCCAACCGCTCGCGGGCCAGTTGCAACTGCTGATTGGCCTGCTGCAGCGCCAAAAAACTCTGTTTAGAGGCAGTGATATCCTGAATATAGCCATGCCAGAGCACACTGCCATCCGGCATCGCTTCCGGTGTCGCATTACCCGCCATCCAAGCCACTTTCCCATTCAGATCTTTGACCCGGTATTCATGGCGCCACTCCAGCAGCTGCTGCCTGGAGTGTTCAATACTACTCGCCAGTCCTGCCAGGTCCTCTTCGTGGATCGCTGCAAAGACCGGCGTCGCATCGGCCTTTACCTGCTCTGGTGTTACGCCGTAGATCCGCTTTAAAGCTGCGCTGGCATAGGGAAAGGCGGCTCGGCCATCCGGCCATTGCTGGTATTGATACACCACACCAGGTAAGTGTGCGGTCAGATTCAATAACTGCTGTTTCAACTGCTTCTCAGCATTAATATCCAGAATAAAACCATCCAGATAGCGTACCTGTCCGGTGTCGTCATATTCCGCCTGACCACGTTCCTCAACCCAGCGCAGACTGCCATCACGGTGTTGCACCCGGTATTGCAGGGTCCAGCTATGTCGCTGCGCTATCGCCTGAGCAACCGCCTGCTCCAACCGCTCACGATCTGGTGGGTAAATCACACTGGCGTAACTGCGCAGCTTATTCTGAATAAAGTCGCTGGCTGGGTAACCTGATAACGGATCGATACTGCCGCTGATATAGAGCATGGTCCAGTTCGGGTCGGCCTGGCAACGGTAGGTAATACCCGGGATATTATTAACCAACGCTTGATATTGATCCCGACTGGCTTTGAGTTCCTGCTCGGCCTGCTCCTGCAAGCGGTCGATAATCTCCTGTTCTACTGCATCGGCAAAGTCACGCAGGTTCTGCCGCTGTTGCGGCGTGAGTTGCCGCGGCTCAGGGGCAATTAAACACAGGGTGCCAATGCGCTGCTGATTGATGGTCAGCGGCGCACCTGCATAGAAACGGATAAAAGGCGCAGCTGTCACCAACGGGTTATCGGCAAAACGTGGGTCGAGCCGTGCGTCGCTGATTTCAAATAGCTGGTCAGTTAAAATTGCATGGCCACAAAAGGAGATATCTCTTGGCGTTTCACAAGCCTCCAGGCCCTGCCGGGACTTAAACCATTGCCGCTGCTCATCAATCAACGAGATCAATACGATTGGACAATCCAGACATTGCTGAACCAGGCGGGTTAAACGGTCAAAGCGGGGCTCAGCCGCCGTATCTAGTAGCTTTAACGCCTGTAAAGCCTGCAAACGTTGCACTTCGTTAGCTGGCGTTATCGGTGCTTGCATAGTGTCGGCTCTAACTGTCTGATGCCGGCCTGCTCAGATACTGCTGTAACTGCTGGCCAAGCGTAAGGGGATCAAACGGCTTTTCCAGCACCGCTATGGCACCGGCATTCAGATACTGTTGCTTTTCGGCGTCCTGCAACCTGGCAGTCATAAACACCGCTGGCACGGCAGCCAAACCGGGCAAACGTCGCAACGCCGCCAGGGTTTGCAAGCCATCCATCTGTGGCATCATCACATCGAGCAGCATCAGATCGGGTTGAAACGCCTGTGCCAGACTAAGCGCCATAGCACCTGAGTCACAGCTACATAACTGAAAACCGCTAAGCTGCACCAAAGCGATTTCGGTCACCGCCCGGATATCCTCATCGTCCTCAACGTGTAAAATGCGCATCCTCTGTTCCCGTAATAAGCTGCGATTGCAGTGAGTTAGCACTCAGCATCTGATAGTTCATCTAACAAGTAAAGTAGATGTTGATACTCGACGCCACTGTGCCGGCTTAAGCCAATTTCACAGGTGCGGCTGCTGGATACCCCCCGTGAGCACTTACTTACCTGCCGCGCTAAATCAGACAATGCTGACGCATTAAGCTCCGGTAAGAAAAAGCCCTTGTCACCGGCAAAACCACAGCAGCTGATGCCCTCGGGGATCACCAGCTGTTCAGTGCAGGCGGCGGCCAGTTCAGTCAGCTTGCGGCCCTGCCCCAACTGCTGCGCGCTGCAACTGACATGCAGCGCCAGTGGCGCGGCCTGTTTAGTCAGTTTTAGCTTGGGTAGCACTTTATCGTAGATAAAGTCGATACTATCAAACAGCTGCAAGCTCGGATCTAAGGCTTCGCGTAAAGTTAAGCTGCAGGGGCTGCTATCGCAAAATACTGCAATCCGCCCCTGCTCACTGTGCTGCATTAACCACTGATGCAATTGTTGCTGCATTTGTTTCGCAGCAGCAAATTGCCCCTTGGACTGAAACGGCATGCCACAGCATTGCTGTGCCAGTTTTGGCGGCTGAAATAACTGATAGCCGGCTTTTTGTAGTAAGTTGGCACTTACCTCAGCTAGACTGCGCGGGTCCTGACTGTGCTGCTGTGGCCCTAGTACCCGGCCACTGCAGCTGCCAAAGTACAGTACCGGTATTAAGCCTGAGTCCTGCTCCGGCTTATCCGGCAACTGAAAGGCGCGGGTCGCTGTTGGCATTGCCTGATGCCAGAGTGGCATGGCCGCGCCAAACACGCGGGCGCCGAGCTGGCCGATGTTAAGCGCGGTGCGGCCAAGGCTGCTAATCACACTAAACTTACTGGCGGCAAAGTTGGCCAGCCCCTGATAGCGTTGATTAACTCTGGCGCGCAGTTGCCTTGTCAGATCGCCGGTATTAATGCCCACCGGACAGGCTGTGCTACACAGGCCACAGGCGGCACAGGTATCGGTACCGGCATACTGATAAGCTTGCTGCAGCGCGGCTAAGCGCGCGCTATCCTCACCACTTTGCTGCAGTTGTGAGATCTCACGCTGCGCTACGATGCGTTGGCGCGGCGTTAACGTTAGCTTACGCGAGGGACAAACCGGCTCACAAAAGCCACATTCAATACATTTATCAACCAAAGGATCCGCCGCCGGCAGCGCTTTTAAATGCTTTAGATGCAGCTGACTATCGCGGCTTAGCACCACATCAGGATTAAGGATATGCTGCGGATCCAATAGCTGTTTAATCCGCCACATCAGCTGATAAGCCTCAGTGCCCCATTCCAGTTCCACAAAGGGCGCCATATTGCGGCCAGTGCCATGTTCGGCCTTTAACGCGCCGCCAAATTCTACCGCCACCCGCTGCGCCACCTCACGCATAAAATCAGCGTAACGCTGGATCTCGGCGGCGCTGTTAAAACTCTGGGTAAACACAAAATGCAGATTGCCCTCCAGCGCATGCCCGAAAATAATGGCCTCGTGATAGCCAAAACAGTCAAACAGCTGCTGTAAAGCTAATACCCCCTCGGCCAGCCGTGGTAGTGGGAAGGTAACATCTTCAATGATCACCGTGGTGCCGGTTTCACGTACCGCGCCGACCGCCGGAAAAGTGCCTTTGCGGATCGCCCACAATTGCTCACAGACTGCCGGCTCGCGGGTAAAATCCACTTTTTGTTCCAGCTCAAAGGCCGCCAGTTGCTGCTGTATTTGTGCCAACTGGCGTTCCAGCTGCGGCACTGTGGCGGCGCGACTCTCAATTAACAGCGCCGCAGCCCCCTCTGACAAGGTAGCAACCCAGGCCGGCAAGCCGGCTTTATGTTGCACCGAGCGTAAACTGCGCCGGTCCAGCAGCTCAACTGCCGCCACCGGCGTGTCTTTTAGCAAGGTTACCGCCTGACAGCAACTGGCAATATCCGGGAACACATAGAGTGCGCTGGCTTTATGCGGATGTTCCGGCACCGTCTGGTAGGTGACACTGCTAATAAAGCCGAGGCAGCCTTCTGATCCCACCATTAAGTGGCTTAAGATATCGATAGGATCGCTAAACTCCGTCAGGGCATTTAGCGAAAAGCCCATGGTATTTTTTAAACGGTATTTATGGCGGATCTTGGCCAGCAGTTCGGGATTGTTACACGTTTGCTGAGCCAGGGCGCTAAGCTCGGCTAACAGTGGCGCATGGGACTGCCGAAAGGCCGCGACACTTGCTGCATCTTCCGTATCCAACACCGTGCCGTCAGCGAGCACCAAACGCATACCGTGCAGGGTATTAAAGCTGTTTTGCGCGGTACCACAGCACATGCCGCTGGCATTATTGGCGACGATGCCGCCAATTTTGCAGCTGTTAATCGATGCCGGATCCGGGCCAATCTTGCGGCCATAAGACGCCAGCCATTGATTCGCCTGCGCGCCTATCACCCCGGCAGCAAGCCGGATCCGCTCACCAAGCTCAAAAATCTGATATTGCTGCCAGTTTTCGCCCAGCACCAACAACACCGAATCCGTCACCGCCTGCCCGGATAAACTGGTGCCCGCCGCGCGAAAGGTTAGCGGCACCTGATACTGACCTGCCAGCTTTAATAAAGCGATTACTTCCTGTTCGCTTTCAACCCTGAGTACCAACTTCGGCGTTAACCGATAAAAACTGGCGTCAGTGCCAAAGGCCAGCGTGCTGAGCGGATCATCGAAATAGCGCTCAGCAGGAATAAGCTGTTGTACGGCGTGCAGAAACTGCGGCTGCATATCAACCTCAAAGTATGGCGGCTGGTAAGCAGCAAAGATCGCGCTGCTGCCAACGGTTACAGGCTTGGCAGCAGCTTAATCGGTTCGGCGGCAATTAGCAAAACTGCGGCAGCTCACCTAAAACAAAAAATCTGTCGCCAGAAAATGCGAGGCGCGCTGCTGGATAATCTGTTTTACAAAGCCGACATCCGGATCCTGATACTTGGTCGCGACTAATGTTGGCGTGGAAAACTGCCGCAGCGCGTCCACGACCGACAAGGTGCCCTCGGCGGAGTCTTTGCGGCCGTTAAACGGGAAGCTATCCGGCCCGCGCTGACACTGAGCGTTAATATTGATCCGGCCAACCTGATTAGCAAAAATATCGACCAGCTCACCGACCTGTCGCGGATCCTGCCCAAAGATACTCAGCTGCTGGCCAAAGTTGGAGTTCACCACGTAGTCAATCACCTCGTCGATGCTGTCAAAAGGCACCACTGGCACCAGCGGACCGAACTGCTCTTCCTGATAGAGCCGCATCTTGGCGTTCACCGGATACAGCACCGCTGGCTTAAACAAGGAGCCGGCACAGACACCACCCTGGACATTCTGCACCTGAGCACCGTTGGCGATTGCATCGTCGAGTAAGGCGGTAAGAAACGCCGTTTTACCGGGTTCTGGCAACGGCGTGATCTGTACACCCGCTTGCCAGGGCATGCCCAACTGCAACTGATCTACCGCCTGGCTTAGCGCTTTGACAAAAGCCGCCGCCAAGGGCCGTTCGACAAACAGAATTTTTAGTGCGGTACAGCGCTGACCGTTAAACGACAAGGCGCCGGCGACGACTTCAGCGACAGTGCGCTTTAAGTCGGCATCCGCGAGAATAATGCCGGGATTTTTCGCATCTAACCCCAGTACAGCGCGCAGCCGGTGCGGCTTAGGGTGCATCCGTTTTAAATCGCTGGCGCCTTTGTTAGTGCCGATAAAGGCAAACAGATCGATCTTGCCGCTTTCCATCAGCACCCCGACGGTTTCCCGGCCGCGACCATAAATAATATTAATCACCCCGGGTGGAAAGCTTTGCGCAAAGGCGCGTAGCAACGGCTGGATCAGCAGCACACCATATTTCGCCGGTTTAAAGATCACGGTATTGCCCATAATCAGTGCCGGGATCAGCGTAGTAAAGGTTTCATTGAGCGGGTAGTTAAAGGGCCCCATACACAGCGCCACCCCAACCGGGACACGGCGGATCTTACCCAGTGCGCCCTGTTCGATAATAAAATGGCTGGCGTCCCGATCCTGCTGCTTCAGGGCAGCGATGGTATCGCGGATATAATCGCAGGTGCGGTCAAACTCTTTGGCCGCATCCGGATAATTCTTACCAATTTCCCACATCAGCAACCGGATCACCTCCGCGCGTTGCTGCTGCATCAGGCCTAAAAAAGTTTCAACATGCCGAATCCGTTCCAGCACCGGCATGCTCGGCCAGGCGCCACGCCCCAGATCATAGGCCTTAACGGCGCCATCCAATGCCTGCAGTGCCGCCTCGGCATCCAGCAGCGGCGTATAACCCAGTAATACCGGTGTCAGGGTATCGCCATGGCGCAGCTGTACCGGGCTGATTACCGGGCTCAGCTCACCTGGCCAGCTAACCAGCTCACCATTTAACAGATAGTCGCGTTGCTCCAGTAGCCGCTGCTGGGCAAACTCTGCCGGGATCTCCGCCGCTTGCGGAAACAGTGTCGTTATACTCATACCTTACTCCCATTCAATTAAAGTTTGCCTGGTTGTAGGAGTACTGTCTGATCGATCAGATCTTATTATTAGCGGGCGGGTTTGCCCGCCAGGATGTTATTGTTATTGAAATTGCGATGGCCGGTTCTTGGCCCAAAAGCCATTAAAATGCTCTTTGCCGACAATGGCGCCGGTATGTTCAACCACGAAGCCCGCCAGCCGCGCCGCAAATTTTACTGCCTGCGCCGGCGCAATACCGCCCAGCCGGGCCGCCAGATAACCGCCGTTAAAGGAATCTCCGGCCGCTGTGGTATCCACCACTTTTTTTACCGGATGTGCCAGGGCGCTGAAATCCTGACCCTGATAACGACCACTGATGCCGTCCTTACCGTTTTTTACCACGATCTCTTCCACGCCAAGGGCGGAAAGCTGCGCCACCACCTGTTCGGTGCAGGTGGCAGCAAATAACACCTTATGATCATCCAGCCCCGGCAGGGCCACATCAGCCAGCGCATAGGCACGCAAAAATGCTGCCTTTGCCGCTTCGGCTGTTGACCACAGCGCCGGTCGGTAGTTAGGGTCAAAGATGATCCGACTGCCGCTGGCTTTTAATTCTGCCACCAGCGCAAACAGCGCTTCGCGGTCGCTGTCATTCAAAATGGCCAGCGTGATGCCGGAGAAGAAAAACATCTCAGCGCCCGTCAGCTCGGCGAGGCGCTGCTGACTGCTGGCCAGTTGCAGTACCTGTTTCGCTGCCGACGTATCGCGCCAGTACACAAAGCTGCGCTCACCAAAGGCATCGGTATTAATCATATACAGGCCGGGGCGTGCGGTTTTGCTGCGTAATATCAGCTGGGTATCAATTTTTTCGCGCTCCACCGCCCGCACCAGCTTGTCGCTGATCAGATCGGTACCGACCGCGGTAAAAAACTGCACCTCTACAGGTTGCTCAGCACAGCGTTTCAGATAAACAGCGGTATTAAACACATCGCCGGCAAAGGCCTGGTGATAGACATTTTCCACCAGCTGAAACAGCTCCACCATGCACTCGCCCATAATGACAATACGTTTGCTCATGGTCTTTCTCCTATGCCGCCTGTTTTAATTGCCGGGCCAGGCTACAAGCCTGGTGCGACAATGCCGTGATCTGTGCCCAGTCGCCACTGGCAATGGCGCTGGCCGGCGAGATCCAGGAGCCGCCGACCACAAACACATTTGGCAACGCCAGATATTCGGCCAGATTTTGCTGGCTGATGCCGCCGGTCGGACAGAACCGGACCTGCTGAAAAATACTGCTCAGTGCCTTTAACATGGCGCTGCCACCGGATAAATTGGCCGGAAAAAATTTCAGTTCACGAATGCCCATTTCCAGTGCCAGCGCAATTTCTGAAGGGGTCGATACCCCCGGCGCCAGCGCCAGTCCGGTATCCAGCATGGCCTGTAACAGTTTTGGCGTACTGGCCGGGCTCACCAGAAACTGCGCACCGGCGTCTTTTGCTGCCTGAGCATCCGCCGCCGATAAAATGGTACCGGCGCCCACCAACAGCTCAGGTAAGGCGCTGCGAATAGCACTGATACAATCCAACGCTTTTGGCGTGCGCAGTACCACCTCAACCGAACCGATACCGCCCTGCTGCATCGCCTTAGCAATGGCTACTGCAGTACTTGGTGCCTCAGCCTGAATAATGGGTAATAAGGCTGGGCCTTGTAAAACGTGAGATAACGCCGACATTAGACTACTCCGCGCGCCACTGGCTGTTCGGATACCAGGGTCGTCAGTTGTTGATAGGCCGCAGTCACGGCCTGGATAAAGGTATCTTGCTTTGGCAGCTCAGTGCCGAACACGGCCTCAATCGCCAGAAAGCGGGCGACATCATGCTGCGCCTCACCGCGACAAGCGGACGCTGCCGCAGTCAGACTGCTGGCTAAGGGGTCAACCAGCGGCTGCCCCTCTGCCAGACGGCGGCGGATAAATAAGAACCAGGCTGCCAGACAAAAGCTCAGTTTGCTGATGCTGCGCCCGGCCGCCAGGTTATCGCGGATCACCGGCAGAATACGCATCGGCATTTTCTGCGACCCATCCCAGGCGATTTGCGCCAGCAGATGGCGGATCGCCGGGTTTTCAAAGCGGGCAAAAATCGCCTGGCTATACTGCTGAATATCCAGCTCAGCCGGTGCGGTAAAAGATGGCATAATTTCCTGCTGCACCATCTGTTGCAGTAAATTCAGCAGCGTTTGATCCTGCATGGCGTCATACACGGTTTCGTACCCCAGCAGATAACCGATATAGGCCAGTGTCGAGTGCGGAGCATTTAATAACCGTAACTTGGCTTTTTCAAAGGCGCTGACATCGGCGGCATAGATTACCCCGGCTTGCTGCCAGGCTGGCCGCTCTGCCGGTAAAATATCTTCAATCACCCACTGCACAAAGGCTTCGCGTTTAATCGGCCAGTTGTCGTTAACGCCCAGTACCCCCGCGACCTGAGCGCGTAGCGCAGCGTCGGTTGCCGGCGTAATACTGTCGACCATAGTACAGGGGCTGATCAGTTGCTGCTCCAGCCAGTTGGCCAGGGCCGGCGCCTTTTGCGCCGCAAAACCAATCAGTGCCTTGCGTAGCTTATGACCGTTATCGGTCAGATTATCGCAACTGAGTACGCAAAAAGGCGCCACATTCGTGGCATAGCGGGCTGCTAAGGCGGCAACCAGCAAGCCGATAGCGGTGACCGCCGGTTGCCCGCCGCTCAGATCCTGCTGAATTTGCGGATGCTGTAAATCCAGTTCGCCCTGCGCATTCAGGCAATATCCTTTTTCGGTAATCGTCAGGGTGACATAGCGGGTCGCTGCGTCGCTGAGTCGTGCCAGTACACTCTGATACTGCTCACTGGCAATCAGCACTTCCTGCACACTGCCAATCACCTGATAACGGGTGTCGCTATCCAGTACTGCCAGCGTATAGAGCCCGTCCTGCGGAGTCAGCGCCTGACTGACATCCGGCGAGCGCATCGAGACCGCACTGATCGCCCAGTCACCACCGTGCTGCAGTGCCAAGTCAGTGTAATAGGCCTGATGGCCGCGGAAAAACGCGCCGGGCCCCAGATGCACTATGCCGATACCGGGTTGCTGCGATGCCAGCCGGTAGGCGGGTAGTGGCAGTTTGCCGGCCAAACTGGCAAGGGTGTTATTGCTTAATAATGTCATAGTTTGCCTGCTGTTCGCGTTAAGCCTGATGACGGTATGCCGGCAAGTGCCTGCCACCGTCATCCAAAGTTAGGCGGTGCTATTACTTCAGCTGATAAGCCTGTTTCACCAGGCCATAAGTCAGCTGGTAGGCCAACTCGGCGGCTTCTGCTTCGGTCAGGCGGTGCTCGGCCACTAAACCGGCCAGGAAGCGACAGTCAATACGCCGCGCCACATCATGCCGGGCCGGGATCGAGAAGAAAGCCCGGGTATCGTCATTAAAACCGACAGTGTTATAGAAACCAGCCGTTTCGGTAACCTGATGCCGGAAGCGCAGCATGCCCTCCGGGCTATCATGGAACCACCAGGCCGGGCCCAGCTTTAACGCCGGATAATGGCCAGCCAATGGCGCCAGCTCGCGGGCATAGGTGGTTTCATCCAGCGTAAACAGAATGATATTTAAGCTGGCTTCGTTGCCATATTTTTGCAGCAGCGGCTTCAGGTTGCTGACAAACTCGGTCGGGCTTGGAATATCAGCGCCTTTATCGGGCCCAAAACGCTCAAAGATCACCTGATTATGGTTGCGGTGCGCGCCGGGATGAATTTGCATCGTCATGCCATCTTCCAGGCTCATGCCGGCCATCTCGGTTAGCATCTGGCCACGGAATAACTCGGTTTCTGCAGGCGTTGCAGTACCGGCCAGACAACGCTGGAACAAGGCTGCGGCCTCGCTTGGCGCTAAATCAGCGGTAATAGCCGACGGATGACCATGGTCGGTTGCCGTCGCGCCATGTTCACGGAAAAATTCCCGTCTTTTTCGCAGTGCTGCCAGATAACCCGGCCAGCTTTGCGTATCTTCGCCGGTCAATTCCCCCAGTTTGGCGACGTTAGCGGCAAAATCCGCGCGATCCGCATCGACCACATCGTCTGGCCGGAAGGTGGTAATCACTTTATGCTCATAGCCGGTGCCTTTTAGTTTGGCATGGTGGCGCAGGTCATTCAGTGCCCCTTCGGTGGTGGCAATCAGCTCGATATTAAAGCGATCCAGTAAGGCGCGCGGCTTAAACTCCGGTTTTAGCAGCTGGGCATTGATACTGTCGTAATAGTGATCAGCGGTCTCTTCGCTCAGCGCGACCTTAAGGCCAAACACATCGTGAAATACGCTGTCCAACCAGATCCGCGATGGCGTGCCACGAAACAGATAATAGTGCTTGGCAAAAATACGGAAGATTTTACGGTAATCACTTTCTACCGCCACGCCGTCCTTACGCCGGATCCCCAACTCTTCCAGTTTGATCCCCTGGCTATACAGCATGCGGAACACATAGTGATCCGGCAGCAGCAGCAAGGTTGTGGCGTTATCAAAGTTGGCATCGTCGGCAAACCAACGCGGATCAGTATGACCATGCGGGCTGACAATAGGCAGATCCTTGATTTGCTGATACAGCCGGCGGGCAATATCGCGTACCAGCGGATCGGATGGGAATAAGCGGTCCGGATGTAAGGTTAAAGGCGTGGTCTGAGCCATAATTAAGATCCTGTAAGCATACTGACTGCGGCCTGGCCGCAGCATAGGTTAAAGCGTGACACCGTTCTTCCAGATAGCGATTTCACGGTTGTCAGAAATTTCGTTGCGGGTGCGCTCGCCCGAGGCCACCGCCAGCAAATAACGGAAAAATTGCCCGGTAAACTGCTGCGCATCCTGCCCGACCTGCAACAACTGGCCGGCGTCATAGTCAATCCATTGCGGCTTACGCGCCGCCAGATTGGAATTCGATGCGATCTTGACGGTGGGTGCCGGGAAGCCCAGCGGTGTGCCACGACCGGTAGTAAACAGCAGTAAGGTGGCACCGGCTGCTGTTAACGCCGTTGAGGACACCGCATCATTGCCCGGCCCTTCCAGCAAGGTCAGACCGGCGGCATGCGCTTGTTCGCCGTAGCGGATAATTTGCTGCACCACGGCAGAGCCGCCTTTTTGAATGGCACCAAGCGACTTTTCTTCCAACGTGGTCAGGCCGCCGTCTTTATTGCCCGGGCTCGGGTTCTCATACACCGGCTGCTGGTTGTCGATAAAGTACTGTTTAAAGTCATTAACCAGAGTGACCAGATCGGCAAACACCTGCTGATTGGCGGCACGAGCCATAAACACCTGCTCGGCGCCAAACATTTCCGGCGTTTCAGTCAGCACCACCTTGCCGCCAGCTGCGGCCAGCAAATCGGCGGTTCGTCCGACCAGGGCGTTAGCTGTCAGGCCGCTAAAACCATCTGAACCACCGCATTTCATGCCCAGCACCAGATCTGATACCGGACAGGCCGAGCGCTGGTCGTTGGCCATCAGCTGCAGTAATTCCTCCACTGCAGCCAGGCCCTGCTCCACTTCATCTTCAACCTGCTGGGCATTAAAGGCGCGGATACGGCTGCTATCAACATCGGGGCAGGCTTGCAACAGCCTGGCTAACTGATTGTTCTCGCAGCCAAGTCCCAGGATCAGCACCGCACCGGCGTTTGGATGTTGGATCAGGCCGGCCAGTAACTGGCGGGTATGATCAAGATCATCGCCCAGTTGCGAGCAACCAAAGGGATGAGTGAAAGCATGAACACCATCGATATTGTTAAGGGCTAACAAATCGGCATAGTGCTGACGCGCCTGCTCGGCGACCCGCATTGCCGCGCGGTTGACACAGCCTACCGTATTGATGATCCACAGCTCATTGCGGGTACCCACCTTGCCGTTGCTGCGCCGGTAACCCTGAAAGCTTTGCGGCAAGTCAGCCGGAAAACTCAGCGCCGGTGCCTGACAGCCGGTATAGCTGTATTCAATGGTGCCACTTAGCGCGGTCGCCAGATTATGCGAGTGCACATGCTCGCCAGCGGCAATCGGCTGGGTGGCACGGCCAATCGCAAAACCGTATTTCAGCACCGGCTCACCGGCCGCGATTGCCGTCAGCGCCAGCTTATGCCCGGCCGGTACTGCGGTTTGCGCGCTAAGATGTGAAAACGGCGCCGGTAACGGCTCGCCCACCTGCAGCGCTTGCAACGCCACCAGCACATTATCGCGCTGGTGCACCTGCAATACCGCCAGCTGGGCTGCACTGCTTTGTTCCGGTAAACGGATACTGCATCCGGCTTGCTGCTCTGTTGTCATCTGTTGTTACCTGTGTTGCGCCAACCTTGTCTAGCGGTGGCAATAAAAACAAAAAATTAAATGCTAATCGCCCGGCCGTTCAGGCTGACGTCTAACTGATCAATACCAGCAATGTTTTCCAACACGCCCAGCGCCGCTGTATTGTTAAACTGCACATGATGCAGGGTAACGCCGCTGATTGGCGCCCGTTCGAAGCCGCGCAGCTCAAAAGCCCGCTGCGCCTTTTGCACTGTCAGATTACTGATATGTAAATTCTTAACCTGTGGCATAAAGTTGCCGGCATCGCCCTCTTCGTAGAAGAAGTTAATCACGATAGCGTCGCGCACTTCACCAATCTCGATATCCCGGATATAGACGTTTTCAATCAGGCCACCACGGACCGAGTTGGTTTTGATCCGGATACCACGCGCCAGATTAGGGCTGCTCATCCGGCAGCGGCGGGCAAAGATATTACGGGCACCGCCGGAGATTTCACTGCCCATCACTACACCGCCATGACCCGCACGCATAATACAATCCTGGATCACCACGTTTTGTACCGGTGTTGCTAGGCGACGGCCGTCATTGTTGCGGCCGGACTTCAACGCAATACAGTCATCGCCGGTATCAAACAGGCAGTTTTCAATCAGGACTCTGTTGCAGGACTCCGGGTTACAACCATCCGAGTTCGGACCATAGCTGATGCAATTCACATTACGCACTATCACATCTTCCGATAACACCGGATTGATTAACCAGAACGGCGAATTACGGATGGTCACCCCTTCAATCAACACCCGCTTACAGCCATAGGGTTGAATAAAAGGTGGCCGTAAAAAGTTTTCGTTAAACACCCGCTCACTGACCGGCACGCCGCGTTCGGCCATCTCAAACAGCGGTGAGCGGGTTTTCACCTGATCAACACTGGCATCGTAATCCCAGTTGCGGCGCTCCCACTGGCCTTTCCACGGCCACCAGGCGTCTACCGCACCATTACCTTCAAGAATGCCATTGCCCGTCAGCGCAATATTTTCCTGCTGATAAGCATAGATCAGTGGTGAATAGCCCATTAACTCAACGCCTTCCCAGCGGGTCATCACATAAGGCAGGTAATGCTCGCGATCGGTATAGAACGACAGCACAGTGTCATCAGCCAGATGTAAATTGACGTTCGATTTCAGATGAATAGCACCGGTTTCAAAACGGCCGCCCGGGATCAGTACCCGGCCACCGCCGGCAGCGGCACAGGCGGCAATAGCCGCAGCAATGGCCGCCGTATTGTCAAAGCCGGTTTTGGCTGCAGCGCCAAAATCAGTAATTGAGAAGCTGCGATCCGGAAACTTAACCGGCTTGATGGCAGCAATAATCTGATCGGCCTGCTGCCACTGCCGCAAGTCGTCGGCGTCTTTGGCACTAACCGGCAGTGGCGTAACGCTCTGGCAACCACTGACGCTTAACAGACCAAGACTGGCCGAGGCGGCGGTAAAAAGTTTCAGGCTGTTACGTTTCTTCAGATCTGTCATCTTGTATCCTTTGTTGTTGGCAACAGGGAACAATGCCTACTGCGTACGTCGAGGCTATCGCTCGACAATTACCGGGGTCTGGTTGTTATAATAACCAATTTGCCACCGGTGGCAAGCATTTCACTAAAAAAATTGCCACCGTTGGCAACTTTTTTAGTGCAGCTTAAAAAAACCGTTTAACCAGGCGCCGTTGCATGACGTGACAAGGCCGTCTCAGCGGCGGCAGCCGAGCCTTGGCAAGGGCCGGTTGACTCACGCACCACCAGGGTTGGCGCCACCTTGGCTGCCACATTTAATGCCGCTTTATGGTTTTGTTCAATCGACATAATCATCTTCGTCGTCGCCAACAGCGCCATTTGTCGCACCGGGCGGCGTATGGTTGTCAGCGCCGGAGTCACCCGCGACGCCAGCATATTGTCATCGAAACCGGCAACCGACAGCTCATCCGGTACCTTGATGCCAAGGCTATACGCCACCTTTAATACGCCAGCTGCCATCTGGTCATTATTGGCGAAGATCGCGGTCGGGCGCTCGTCGCGCTGCAATAACTGCCGGGCACATTCGATGCCGGTTTCAAAGCTGTTATTGCCCTCCAGGATCATCTGCGGTGGGATCTTTACCCCATAGGCTGACAAGCCAAGCTGAAATCCTTCCATCCGCTCAGTTGAGGATTTATAACGCTGCGGACCACTGATAAAGGCAATCTTCTCATGGCCCAGCTGCGCAAAATAGCGCGCCATTTCGGCCGCAGCCGCGCGGTCATCCGATACCACAATATGCTCCTGACTATCCAGTGCCACTGAGCTAAGCCGGACATAGGGGCTGCCAGACTCTTTTAACGCGCTGGCCAGGGTTTCCGACTCTGATACCGGCGGCAATACGATAACCCCGTCCAGCTTGGAGCGGCGCATAAAACGCAGACAATCATTGACCAGGGTTTCACTCTGATAACGGCAGGGATGCACGACCAGCTCATAGCCAAGCGTCGAGCACACCTCCAGCACGCCGCGCTGTACATCATCCAGATACAGGGCGTCCGGGTTATCATAAATCAGACCCAGCAAATAAGAGCGGCTGGATGCCAGGCCACGCGCCTGGGCGTTGGGGGCATACTTCAGCTCGTTAATCACCTTCTCAACTTTTAAGCGGGTACTCTCCCCCACGCTCAGTGAGCCATTGATCACTCTTGAGACAGTGCGTTTCGACACACCGGCAATCCGGGCGACATCATTGATGGTTGACTGTTTCTGCATAAGGTTACTCATCTCGCATTCCGGATTATTTCTGATTGGCAGCCAGTTGTGGCCGGTATACGGTTAATCCAATATCGATAGCCGCTTTCTTCACTTTCGCCGCAACCTCAGTGATATTTTGTCGCGGGAACATGCTGGCCGGCGCCGTTACCGACACCGCTGCGACGACTATACCGCGCTCATCGCGGATCGGCGCTGCTAAGCAGCGCACATCCGGATGATACTCTAAATCATCCGTTGCATAACCCCGGCCTAATATGCGTTGTAATTCTACCCTAAGTTCAGGGCAACTCACGATACTTTGTGGTGTTTGGGCGCGAAACAGGCCCTGAGCCGCCAGCTCAGGCAGCGCATCAAAATGTAAAAACGCCAGAAACAGCTTACCTGCTGCCGAGCAATTAAAATAAGCCAGCGTGCCCGGCCTTGCTGCCAACCGCAGTGGGTTTGGGCAATCACAGACCTCAGTGATCAGTGCCCCCTCGGCATGCGGCAGCACCAATTGCACACTCATGCCGGTTGCCAGTGTCAGGCGCTGCAAGAAAGGTAAGGCTTCACGGCTCAGTTTAGAAGTACTCACCAGCTGGCAGCTCATCTTAAACAGCGCCGCGCCTACCAGATAGCGCTTACCCTGCTTTTCCAGCAAGTGCTGCTGACACAGCGTCTGTAAAATGCGAAAGGTGGTCGTGCGTGGCACCGCCAGCCGTTGCTCCAGCTCGGTTAAGCTTAAGCCTTGCTCCGATTCGGCCACCAGGGCCAATACCCGGCAGGCATTCGCCAGATTAGGGATCACATAACTACCCATCGCATTGCTCCTTGGTGTTTTACAGCCCAAACAGGGCCGGTAAAAACTCGCTGATCGCCGGAATATAGGTTACCAGCATCAGTACCACAAACATTGCCAGATACAGCGGCAACATCGGCCGGATAATGGCTTCAATCCGCGTTTTAGCAATGGCGCAGCTGACAAAGAGCACACTGCCAACCGGCGGCGATACCAGACCAATCGACAGATTCAACACCATCATAATGCCAAAATGCAGCGGGCTCATACCCAGCTCAACCGCCACCGGTAGAAAGATTGGGGTAAAGATCAACACCGCCGGCGTCATATCCATAAAGGCACCGACAATCAATAAAATCAGGTTAATCATCAGCAGGATCAACAAAGGGTTCTCGCTGATGGTCAGCATCGCCGCGCTGATGGTTTGCGGAATTTGCTCATAAGACAAGATCCACGACATCGCCGACGAGGTCGCAATTAACGCCAGCACTATGGCCGTGGTTTCGGCCGCTTTCATTAAAATACCCGACAGCTCACTGACTTTCACTTCACGGTACAGGCCAACAGCGAGAATCAACGAATAGATCACGGCGATGGCGCCGGCCTCAGTGGCGGTAAAAATGCCACCGATAATGCCGCCAATCACCAGGAAAATCATAAACAGGCTGGGTAAGGCGGCCGCCACTTTCTGCGCCACTAATTTCAGCGGCAAACGGGCACCAACCGGATAACCTTTTAACTTCGCATAGCCGGCACACACCAGCATCAGCGACACGCCGAGCAAAATGCCGGGTAAATAGCCGGCAACAAAGAGCGCGGCAATCGATACCCCACCACTGGCAATGGCATAGACAATCAGAATATTGCTCGGTGGAATTAACATGCCGGTGGTTGCCGCAGAGGCGGTTACAGCGGCACTGAAGTTAACGTCATAACCCTGTTTTTTCATCTCTGGCAGCATAAAGCTGCCGATGGCCGAGGTGGCGGCTACCGCCGAGCCGGAGATGGCGCCAAAGAACATACAGGACACCACATTGACCAGTGCCAGGCCGCCCGGCAGCATACCAATCAGTGCCATGGCACATTCAATCAGCCGCTTGGCAATGCCGCCACGCCCCATAATCAAACCGGACAAAATAAAAAACGGAATCGCCAGTAACGCAAAGCTGTTAATCCCACCGGCCATCCGCTGCGCCATCGTCGTGACCGCCGGCATAAAGTCGATACTGATCAACATGGTGGCCAGCGTTGCCAACCCGATACAGAACGAAATAGGGACATTGAGCAGTAGCAGTGAGAAAAAGACCAGCAACAGTACCAGTATTGAGATTTCCATTAGTGCAGCCCCTCGACTTGTGGCATTGGCTGTCGCAGCGCCAGATGATACAGCTGGCAACAGCCATAAAACGCAATAAGTAAGCCTGATAGCGGGATCACGCTGTAGATATAGGCCATCTTAATTCCCAGTGCTGCTGACATCTGATTTAACTCAAAGGTCAGCGCCATCAGATTACCGCCACCCACCACCATCACCGCCAGCGCAAATAGTACTACCGCGCTGGTCAGCAACATATTCAACCGTCGCTGTAACTCAGCGTCAAAGCGCCGGGTAACAATATCCAGCCCCAGATGTACACCGGTGCGATAGGCCAGTGCTGCGCCAATCATGCCTATCCAAATCAACAGGCAACGCGACAATTCTTCGGTGACCGAGCTTGGGCTTTGCAGCAAATAACGTGATACCACCTGCCAGCTCACTACCAGCACGATGCTGAGCATCAGCAGCGCCAGAAACCACTTCAGCACCGTATCAACCCAGAACAATAATTTAGTCATCCTTTACCTCCGGGTTAACCTCACGCATGGCCGCAATTTGCTCTAGCAAGGGGCCGATACGGGTTTGCAGCATTTGCTGATAGAAGGGCGCGACCGCCTGACGGAAGGGTGCTTTATCCGGGTAAATGACCGTCACCCCTGCGGCTTTAACGGCATTAAGTGCGTCTTCCGAGGCTTGCTGCCAGGCAGCACGCTGATAGACAATTGAATCATTAGCGGCCTGCTGCACCCATTGCTGCTGCTCTGGCGTCAGATCCTGCCAGACATGCAGGCTCATAATCAGCACATCCGGTACCGCGGTGTGTTCATCCAGCGAGAAGTATTTACTCAGCTCATAGTGGCGGGATAAATAGAAACTGGGCGGATTATTCTCGGCGCCGTCCACCACCCCCTGTTGGATGGCAGTGTATAGCTCACCCCAGTCAATCGGGGTAGCAGCGCCGCCCAGTGCTTCCACCATCCGCACTGCGGTTTGACTGTTAAGCACCCGGAATTTTTTGCCGCGTAAATCGGCCGGGCTATCGATACGGGTATTACTGGAATAAAAACTGCGGCTGCCGGCATCGTAATAACCCAGGCCATACAGACGGGCAACCTGGATCTCCTGCAGCAAGCCTTGACCGATCTCGCTTTCCAATACCCGCCAGAAATGCGCGTTATCGTCAAAAATATAGGGCACACTGAACACCTGCATCGCCGGTACAAAGCCTTCCAGCGGGCTGGCCGACACCTTGGTCATCGCCAGACTGCCGATCTGCAGCAACTCAACCAGCTCCCGCTCGTTACCGAGCTGACCACCACTGTAGATCTCAATCCGCATACTGCCGCCGGAGTATTCCGCCAGCCGCTCGCCCATCAGCGCCATGGCTTTATGCACCACATGCTCCTGATCCAGCGTATGCGCCAGCCTTAGCACCTTAACCTCCTGCTCTGGCTGACAGGCGCTTAGCAGCAAACTGGCCGCTGCCGCCAGCACCCAGCGCATCCGGCTTTGCTGTGTTCGTTTCTTCATACTGTTACCCTGTTAATCCTATGCTGGCTACTGTGGTAGCCGGTCGGCCAGTCTGTGCCGGCCTGACGTTGGCTGCTGCCGTTAGCGCATAGCGCTGGCCGGAAACTTATCCATATCGTGATAATCCAGATTTTCACCGGCCATACCCCAGATAAAGGCATAGTTGCTGGTACCGCAGCCGCTGTGAATCGACCAGGCCGGCGACACCACCGCCTGCTCATTGGCGACCCAAATATGCCGGGTTTGCTGTGGCTGGCCCATAAAGTGGCAAACGCCCTGCTCTGGCGCTAAATCAAAGTAAAAGTAGGCTTCCATCCGGCGGTCATGCTGGTGCGCTGGCATGGTATTCCAGACACTGCCGGGCTTTAATACCGTCAGGCCCATTTGCAGCTGACAAGTCTCTACCACATCATTAATCATTAATTGATGGATCGCCCGTTCATTCGATGTCGCCTGGGCCCCCATTTGCAGTACAGTACACTTATCCATGGTCAGATGCTTGGTCGGATAGCTGTGATGTGCCGGCGCCGAATTCAGATAAAACCTGGCCGGGGTAGCGGCGTTGTCGCTATAAAAACTGACCTGCCGTGCGCCCATACCGACATAGAGCGCCTCCTTGTTTTGCAGCGGATAACGCTGGCCATCAACTTCAACTACGCCACTGCCACCGACGTTAATAATGCCAAGTTCACGGCGCTGTAAAAAATAGTCGGCTTTTAACGCTGCTACCGTCTCAAGCTGCACCGGGCCGGCCACCGGCACCGCACTGCCGACAATCACCCGCTCGTAATGGGTATAGCAAAGTACCAGCTGGTCAGGCTGCATCAGGTTATCGACCAGAAAATGCTGCCGTAGCTGCTCAGTATCGTACCGCTTTACATCATCCGGGTGGGTTGGATAACGGCTTTCAAAAATTACGCTCATCATTAGTCCTCTGTTTAATGGGTTGCTGCGCTCTGGCGGTCTTGTGATTTAGCGCTTTAGCGCGCCAGCCAGCCGCCATCGACGGCCAGCACATGGCCATTCACATAATCGCTGGCCGCGCTCGCCAAAAATACGGCGGCACCGGCTAAATCTTCCGGCTCACCCCAGCGCCCGGCCGGGATCCGTCCCAAAATAGCGGCATTGCGCTGTACATCGGCCTGTAAAGCGGCGGTGTTGTCGGTGCGGAAATAGCCCGGGGCGATCGCATTAACCTGAATATTATGCTGCGCCCACTCATTGGCCAGCGCTTTGGTGACTCCGGCAATCGCATGTTTACTGGCAGTATAGGCCGGTACCGTGATGCCACCACTGTAGGAAAGCATCGAGGCGATATTAATAATCTTACCGCTCTGGCGTTTGATCATCTCGGCACCGAGCAGTTGCGACAATAAAAAGGCCGCATCCAGATTGACTGCGATCACCTTATGCCACTCGCTCATCGGAAACTCATGTGCCGGCGCCCGGAAAATGGTGCCGCCACAGTTCACCAGGATCTGCACCGGCCCTGCTGCCAGCGCGGCGGCAGCAAGTTCCCGCACGGCCTGTTCGTTACTCAGATCCGCCACCAACTCCTGCGCCTGGCCACCACTGGCCAGAATGGCATCAACCGTTGCTGCTGCGCCACCGCTGTTGGAACAGGCGCACAGCACTTTGGCCCCCGCTGCAGCCAGCGCCTTAGCTATCGCCTGGCCTAAACCACGGCTGGCACCGGTGACCAGCGCAGTTTGGCCGCTTAGGGTAAATAAGCTTGTCATCTGTCACTCCTATTTTGTCGGTTTGTCGCTGCGGCATCCGCGGTGCTATCGTCAGGAATAATGTTCAAATATGGAACAACCTGAATTTTCAATAACCAATCAAACGCAATAAATTCATTAAGTTAAACCATGGATCCGCAGAAAGCGCCTGTCGAAAACTGATTTAATTTGCATCATTAATTGACAGGATTTACTGCTTGGTGTTAGCTTTTTGCCATCGGTGGCATAAAATTGCAAGCTTTTTTTGCCACCGGTAGACAAGACAACTATGCTTTAACAGTCGCCGAATTATCAACAGGGGAGCAATATACCCGGCACGATAACCCACACAGCTTTTTGCGCTGCAAGGTTACAGACAACGGGTATAGGTTCCTGACAAAGACGAGAATAGCCAGTTAAGCTGGCAACAGATAAACACTCAGGACAAGGTGAACAAGATGGCAAACAGCAGAACACCCTTTCGCCCCAGTAAAGTCTGCCGGGCATTAACCCTGGCCGGTCTGGCAACCTTATTCAGCGCTCAGGCGCTGGCACAGCAAACTGAACAGGCTGAACAGACCGAACAGCAAAAAGCGGAAGAACAAATTGAAGTAATTTCCGTTGTCGGTAGCTTCCGTGGCAGTCTGGCCAGTGCCCTAAACCAGAAGCGCTTTGAAACCGGCGCCACTGACACCATCAAGGCTGAAGATATCGCTGATTTCCCTGATCTGAACCTGGCCGAATCGCTGCAGCGTATTCCGGGGGTAGCCATTAGCCGGGTAGCCGGTGAAGGCCGCCAGATCTCAGTACGTGGTCTGGGCCCGGATTTTACCCGGGTTCGGATCAACGGTATGGAAGCACAATCCACCAGTGGTGGTACCGACCAGATCGGCGGCGCTAACCGCGGCCGTGGTTTCGACTTTAATACCTTCTCCTCAGACTTATTTAACGAACTGACGGTACGCAAAACGGCGTCGGCCAATATTGAAGAAGGCTCATTGGGTGCGACTGTCGATATGCGCACTGCCCGCCCCTTCGATTATGATGGCATGACCTTCGCAGCCAATATTCAGGCCGGCTATAACGATAAGTCAGAAGAAATCGATCCGAAAGGCTCCTTCCTGTTTAGCAATATTAACGACGATGGCACCTTTGGCTATCTGATTTCAGCGGCCTTCTCCGAGCGTAATATTCTCGATGAAGGCGCCTCTACGGTGCGCTGGAACAACGTCAATGACTTTGGCACTTACCGCGGCAATGCCAACGCACCTGAGCTGCAGGCCATCAACAATGCTTTCAGGCCGCGTCTGCCACGTTACGATTCTTACATCCACAATGTGAAACGTACCGGTGTTGCTACCGCACTGGAATACCGTCCAAGCATGGAAACCCGCTTTAATCTGGATGTGCTGTACTCCAAAGACGATTCAACCCGTCAGGAAGCCTTTATGCAGGGCATTCTTAATGCCGGTGCTAACCGGGCCGCCCTGACCAACCCGGCCAGCGGCATTACCGGCGGTATGAACGTACTGGATTACGAAATCGACAGCACCAACACCGTCACCTACGCCTCTTTTGAAAACGCGCTGATCCGCAACGAACTGCGTTATGACGAACTGTCGACCGAGTTCCTGCAAATCACGCTCAGTGGCCAACATCAGTTAACCGATAACCTGAAAATTGACGGTATGATCGGTCGCGCTACCTCTGAGTTCGATAACCCGATCCAAACCACAGTGGTAATGGAGAAAGCCGGTCAGACCTTCAGTTACGATTACCGTGGCGGCAAGCGGCAGAATCCTGAACTGCTATTCGGTGCCGGCGTGTTCGATCCGAACGGCTGGACCACCAACAGCGTGCGTTTACGGCCACTGGGCGCAGAAAACACCTTTGATAGTGCTGCTTTTAACGTTGAGTATGTACTGAACGATATCCTGACCTTACGCAGTGGCTTGCACTATAAAAAGTTTGAATTCGAAACCTACGAAGCACGCCGGCAAAGTGAAAACGCCGCTGGTGTGGTGATGAGCCCGGATCTGATCCGGCAGTATGGCGCAGGTGTGGGTCCTTACGGCAGCTGGCTGGTGCCGGATTTAGCGGCTATCGATGCCCGCTACAATATCTACAGCAATACCGGTGCCTTTACCGTGAGCCGTGACTTCCGCCGCGTCGATAACTACTCTGCTGAAGAGAAAACGCTGGGTGCCTATGTGCAGCTGGCTTTTGATACCGAACTGGGTGATACCGGCTTCCGTGGTGATATTGGTGGCCGCTTTGTAAAAACCGATCAGTCTTCCACTGCCTGGGCGACCCTGGGTGGAACTGAGCAGCTGATTACCGCCAAGCATGACTATAACGAGTTCCTGCCATCGCTGAACCTGGTGTTTGAACCCATGGATGATGTGATTATCCGCTTTGGTTATGCCGAAGTGATGGCCCGGGCCGGCCTCGGCAGTATCAGACCTAACGTCTCAGTGTCAGTATCGGGTGGTTCGCGCTCTATTAGCGGCGGTAACCCAACACTGGAGCCGACCAAAGCCAAGACCTATGACCTAGGCCTGGAACTGTACTTTGATAACGAGTCGTTACTGGGCGTGGCCGTATTCCGCAAGGATATCGACAGCTATGTACAAGGTCTGCGCGAGACCAAGCTGTTTACCGAAACCGGTTTACCGATCCAGGCCGCCATCGACGCCTGTAATGCCGGCCCCGGCTATGGCGAGGCCACAGGTTGTACTGAGAACGTAGAGTGGCAAACCAATACGCCATTAAATGGCCCGGGCGGTAATCTGTATGGCTTTGAAGTGCAGTACCAGATGCCGTTTAGCTTCCTGCCGGAGTTCTGGAACCGTTTCGGCTTTATCGGTAACTATACCTATGTTAAAGCTCAGATGGACTACATTAACAATACCGGCGTCGTGCTGGCCACCCGTGACCTGCAGGGGTTATCCGAGAATACCCGTAGTGCCATCCTGTACTACGAGGACGAAAAATTCTCCGCCCGGGTGTCACTGGCAGACCGTGCGCGTTACCTCACTAACGCCATCGGCCGCGATAACAATGATATGGAAGGCACCAATGCCACCCGAAACATTGATGCTGCCATGTCGTATCAGTTAAACGATAACTGGAAGCTGACGTTTGAAGCACTGAACCTGACCAATGAAGTGGACGATCAGTGGGTTGATTCCAGCGGCAACCGTTTAACTTACTACCATGCCACTGGCCGGCAGTACTACCTGGGTGCGCAATATAAGTTTTAAGCACCCCTCTGACACTTAAGCGGCGCACTGCCGCTTAAGTGCTGTCTGCGCCTGAGTCAGGCGCAGCATGTTTCGCGTGCCACGGAAGGCCCGAATAACTCACAGGCAAGTGCCAATTCTATTTAACAGGGTAACTATCGTGAACAAGCGTCTTCTGCAAACTCTTCCTGTTGTTACGCTTAGCAGCTTACTACTGGCAGCCTGCGGTCAACCCGCCAATCCGCCTGCCGCAAACCAAACCAGTGCTAAGCCGTCAACCGTAACCACTATGCCGGCGGTAGCCGAGTTACTGATTGCCAATCCGTCTGACTTTGTCCGCAGCCAACAGCCGGTTTACCTGAGTTACTATGTTCTGGGCTTAACCGCTGAGCAGGCGCAGGATCTGGTTGCCCGTCGTGCCGGCCAGTTGGTACCACTGCAGCATCTGGATCGCAGCGGTGACGGTACGCGCGATACGCTGTTTTTAGCCTTAGATTTTCAGCCAGCCGAACAACTGCAACTACAAATTGAACATGATGCTGCCGCCCTGGCAGCTCTAAAGCTGCCAGCAAGAACTCAGGCCGAAATTTCGCATAAAGTCGGTGGCGAGTGGCAAGGTGCCAAATATATTGGCGGCACCTTTCAGAACGTGCAGCAACTGACACCGCCGCCACAATATACCGATCACTCGGAGTGGATCCGTTATGAAGGCCCTGGTATCGAATCGGATAAGGTCGGCTATCGGATTTATCTGGACTGGCGTAATGGCTTTGATGTCTTTGGTAAAACCAAACCACAGCTGGTGTTGCAGGATGTCGGCCAGGATGGCTATCAGTCGTACCATGAAATGGCCGACTGGGGTATGGATCTGCTAAAAGTCGGACAATCACTGGGCGCCGGTGGTTATGGTTACTGGGATGGTCAGAAAGTTGAGCGTGTGTCCAGGGTTGGCCAGCATACCGCCAAAGTGATTGAAAATGGCCCGCTCTACTCCGCATTACAGATAACCTATCAGGATTGGCAAATTGCCGGTAAAACCGTGACGCTAACAGCCGACTTATCGATGACTGCCGGCAGCCGGCTGGTCAATACCCGGTTACAACTGTCTGAGCCACTGGATAACCTCGCTATTGGTCTGGTGAAACTGCCGGATACCAAACTGATTCAGGGCGAAGTGGAGATCACCGGTCACGCCTGGACCTATGTTGCGACCTGGGGCCAGCAAAGCCTGTCGGCGCCCGACAGCAAGCTCGGGATGGCACTGCTGTTTAAACGCGGCCAGCGCACGGCACAAACCGAGGATGAACATAGTCATGTCAGCGTGATGAAACCGGCTGGCAGCCAGCTGGAATATTACTTTTTAGCCGCCTGGGATGGTGAAGCAGACGGCATCAAAACCGAAGCGGAATTTATTGCCTACCTTGAACAACAAGCCGAGCAATTAACCCTGACACCGCGGCAGCGCCTGCATACCGCCGCCACTGCCGCGAAACTGCAGCAGCCGCTCACTGCTGAGCACGCATTGTATTGGGGGGAGCTACTGGCCCAAAGTGAGATGGTACGGCAAACTCCCTACTACGCTCACGGCGGCTGGGATTATGAGCGTCAGCGTCCGGCGACCTTTGAATACACCACCGGTCTGTTGCTGCAAGCCTATGATGACTTACTACAGCTTAAACCTAACGCCGAATGGCAGCAGGTGATAAGCGACGTTGTAAACTCCTTTGTGACACCTGAAGGAGATATCCGCACTTACAGTATTAAAAAGTACAATATCGACAGCCTGAATACCGGCAATATGCTGCTGCGCGATTATCTGCGCCAGCCAAATGAACCGGCACGCAAAGCCCTGGCGTTGCTGCGTCGTCAGATCGCCGAGCATCCGCGCACTCAGGATGGCGCCTTCTGGCATAAGCAAATTTATCCGCATCAGCTGTGGCTGGATGGCGTCTATATGGGCATGCCGTTCTACGCCTTTTACACCAGTCAGTTTGAGCAAGGCCAGGGCCTGCCGGAAGTCGTTAAAGAATTTAAGCTGACCCGTGAATTACTGCGCGATGCCAATACCGGCCTGTACTACCATGCCTGGGATGAAGCGAAACAGCAGGTCTGGGCTAACCCTGAAACCGGCTTGTCGCCGCATTTCTGGGGCCGCGGCCTGGGCTGGCTCAGTATGGCGCTGGTTGATGTGCTGGATTATATCCCGGCCGAACACACCGAGCTGCGGGCACCACTGCTGCAGATGATTACTGAGCTGGCGGAAGCCTTACCACGCTTTCAGCATGACAGCGGCGTCTGGTATCAAATTCTGGATCGGCCCGAGGCGACAGGCAACTACCTGGAGTCATCCGGTAGCGCCATGTTTACCTATTTCTATGCTAAAGCGATAAACAACGGCTATCTGCCACCGAGCTATAAAGCGACAGCGCTAAAAGCCTATCAGGGGTTAGTGCGCGAATTTATGTTGATGCATCCGGATGGTTTAGTCAGTTTAGTTAATACGGTGCAGGTGGCGGGTCTGGGCTTTGGCCGCGATGGCAGCTACCACTACTATATGAGTGAACCGGTATTCCGTAACGATGCCAAGGCCAACGGCCCCTTTATTATGGCGGCGGTAGAAATCGCCAAATTACTCGGTTACCCGGTTAGCCAGTAACAGCTGCCAGGCAGCAGAGTTTCGCCCAAAGCGGACTCTGGAGTACGAGAGGTCTTCTCCCTCTCCTGTGGTTTGAGCCGGCAACTGCCGGCTCTTTTTTTAACAGCACTTGTTCCGGAGGACCGGATGCGTAACCTGATCTTTATTTTTGTTGTTCTGCTACTACCCCACAGCAGCCAGGCCAGCGAGGTGCTTTACTTAAGCGTCGCACAGGATGGCAGCGCGCAGTTTCAAACTATTCAGGCGGCACTGGATAGCCTGCCAGCCACAGAGCAACAGGCGATTATTCAGATTAAGCCGGGTATCTACCAGGAAAAGCTGTACCTGACTCGGGATAAGGTGGCTCTGGTTGGCCAGGGCCGCACTCAGACCATTATTCAATACGCTGAACTGCGCACAAATTGGCTGGCGTCCCATCCGGATGACTGGGGCAGCGCCGTGGTAAATATCCGCGCCAGCGACATTGCCCTGCTCGGCCTGACGGTTAAAAACAGCTACGGTGAACTCACCGGCGATCATGAACATCAGTTCGCGATCCGTGGCTTTGAAAATGCCAGCCGGATTATTACTGATGACTGTGCCATTATTGCCGGCGGTGCCGACACCCTAAGTCTGTGGAATAAGACCGACGGCATGTACTACCACCGTAACTGTTATATTGAAGGTCATACCGATATGGTGTGCCCGCGCGGCTGGGCTTTTTTTGACAATGTCACTTTTTACAACCAGAAAGCCTATGCCACCCTGTGGCATGACGGTGAACTGGACCCAGCGCAAAAACTGGTGGTGGTCAATTCGCACTTAGATGGTGTACCCGGCTTTTTGCTGGGCCGCCGCCACTACGATGCGCAGTTTTATCTGATCAATAACAGCTACAGCCCGAATATGGCAGACCGGCCAATCTTCCGTCACACCTATCCGCAACAACCGGAACGTGACCGGGCCAATTTATGGGGCGATCGCTACTACTTTAGCCAGAGCGCTTTTAGCCAGAGCGCAGAAAGCAGCGCCCCGCGCTATCCGTGGCTGGCAGATAATCTGGCTACGCATCCGGCTAACCTCAGCGCGGCTCAGATCACCGCACAGTGGACCTTTGACGGTCGCTGGGATCCCGAGGCGGAGCTGGCACGGCTGTATCACCTGTTGGAGCAGCAGCCATGAAGTGGGCTATTTGCTACCTGCTGCTGCTCTGCGCTTTGCCGCTAGCTGCTAAGACGCCGGAACCTAGCCCGGAATCTCACCCAGTACCCATCAGGCTGCATCTGGTCGGTGACTCGACGATGTCGGTTAAAGCCAACCCGGCCTACCCGGAACGTGGTTGGGGTGAGCTGCTACCGGCCTTTATGCTGCCGCAGCTAACGATTATTAATCATGCCGCCAATGGCCGCAGTACCCGGCGCTTTATCAATGAGGGGCGCTGGCAACTATTGTTAAGCGAACTGAGTGCCGGCGACTATGTGCTGATCCAGTTTGGTCATAATGACCAGAAAATTGCGGATCCGGCGCGCTATGCGGCGCCAGAGAGCGACTATCCGGCGTTTTTACGCCAGTTTGTGGCGGATATTCGTGCCAAAAACGCCATTCCGCTATTGGCAAGTTCGATTTGCCGGCGCAACTTTAACAGTGATGGGGTCTTAATCCGGGATCTGACCGCCTATGCGCAGGCCACTGCTCAGGTCGCCGCCGAGCTGGCAGTAAGCTTCTTTGATTTACAGCAGCAGAGCTGTGACTTTATTGAAAACGCCGGCCTGGCGGGCAGTCAGCCATACTTTATTCAAATTCCGGCTGATCTTTATCGCAAGTTTCCGGACGGCAGTACCGATAACACCCATCTGACGCTGCAGGGTGCCGCTAAGATTGCGCAATTTTTTGTGCGGGAGTTAAAACGGCAGCAACATCCGCTGGCGGCCTATGTTTACCGTGAGCTGTTATAAAAACGCCCGGCACAGGCCGGGCGCTTAAAAACTGGCAGCAGGTTGTTATTCCGGCGCCTTAGATACCCCAACCATGGCCGGGCGTAATAAGCGGCCATTTAATTCATAGCCTTTTTGCATCACAAAGGTCACCGTATTCGGCGGTAAATCGGCCGTCGGCTGTATGCTCATCGCCTGGTGCTGCTCCGGATTAAATGGCTGACCGGCCGGATCCAGCTGGATCACGCCGTATTTCTCAACCGTGTCCAGGAAGCTCTTCATCGTCAGTTCGATACCTTCGATCACGCCCTTAAAGGCCTCGTCTTCGCGGTTGATAAAGTTCAGCGCCCGCTCCAGGTTATCCAGTACCGGTAATAAGTCCGAAGCGAACTTCTCCAGCGCGAACTTATGTGCCTTTTCGACATCCTGCGCGGCGCGGCGGCGAGCGTTATCGGCATCGGCTTTAATGCGCAGCATTAAATCATGTTGCTCAGCCAGCTGACTCTGGGTTTTCGCCAGTTCTTCTTCCAGCTTGCTGATAATGGTTTGCTCAGACGACAGCTCCACTGTGTCGGCATGGCTATCCGTAGTCTGGTTCAGCTCTTCAGGGGTTTCTGCAGGCTTGTGTTGCTCAGTCATTGTTACAATACTCCAATTTTGCGTAGGGGTATTATGGGGATCAATTTGGCCGATTCAAGTTTAAATTTAACTGGGCGGCGCAGGATTCCACCAGAGGTACCAGGCGCGCATAATTCATCCGGCGCGGCCCAAGCAGCGCAATAAAGCGGTGTGGCTGTTGCTGATAGCTTTGGGCGATCACACTTAGCTGCGCCAACTCAACAAAGCCCGACTCTTTACCGAGGATCAGTTTGGGTTTGCTATCCTGAGTAACCAACTCCAGTAACTGCATCAGGCCGGCCGGATGTTCCAACATTTGCACTACCTGCTGCAAGGCCGGGTTTTGCTGATAATCCGGGGTTAGCAACAACTGATGCTGACCAAAGATCAGTGGCTGATGCTGCATAAACTCATCCAGACTCAGTTGCCCCAGCACCTTTTGCAGCAGCGCCTGGCTCAGGCCGCTTTCGCTGCGCAGCAAATTACCAAGCCGGGCTATACCATCCTGCCACTGGCCACCGGCCAGGGCCGCGTTTAACAAGCACAGCACCTTACTTAAGGTAGCCGAATCAATACTTTGCTCACATTGCAGCACCCGGTGCAGAATATCGCCGTCTTCATCGATCACCACCAGTAACAAACGGTCACTGGCCAGACGCACCAAATCGATTTGCCGCACTTCACGGCCGCTGGCCTTAGGTGCACTGATAATGGCGACACAACCGGTCAGGTTAGCCAGTAATTGCCCGGCCTGCTGGCATAATAACGACACCGGCAACTGCGGTACCAAACGCTTCTTAATCTCTGCCGCCCAGCTATCGCTTAGCGGTTGCAGCTGCAGCATCTTATCGATAAATAACCGGATACCAGAGGTGGTAGGTATGCGGCCGGCTGAGGTATGGGGTGAGCGGATCAGCCCCTGCTGTTCCAGCTGCACCATGGTATTGCGCACCGTAGCGGAGCTGACAGACAAAGCCTGATTTTCGGCGATCAGTTTGGAGGATACCGGTAAACCATCCAGCAGATACTGCTCAACGATCAGTTTTAAAATCAGCTCGGTTCTGCTTAATGTTTCGGTCATGCGCCTGCACCTGCCTTATATTGCTAACTATGATGGGGCCTTTCTAAAAAATTTCAAGCAGCTCAGGACACTAAAGCCAGCAGCCGTTATACTGAGCCAACAGTCTGGCCGCTGCCCGGGCAGAGGCAACAGGTGGCCGGTGCTTGCCTGGCCTTTTAACACAGATCTTGTAACTCTGGTCTTTAAATATGGAAGCCTTATGAGTCTTGCCTTTAGCAAAGTAGGATTAATCGGTAAACCGCACCACAGCGGCGCCAACCAAACCCTGCTCAGCCTGTATCAGTTTTTGCAGCAACAGGGCCTGAGCGTCTATGTTGAAGAGCGGGTCGCGCAAAGCTTGCCCATCGCCGCGGCCGAAGTGCTGGATCTGGTGACATTAGGAAAAACCTGTGATCTGGCGATCGTGGTCGGCGGAGATGGCAATATGCTGGGCGCAGCGCGGGTGCTGGCACGGTTTGATGTGGCGGTACTGGGTGTCAACCGCGGTAATCTCGGTTTTTTAACTGATTTGGCGCCAGAGAGCTTTGCCGAACCGTTAACTGAGGTGCTGGCCGGAAATTTTGTTACCGAAAAGCGTAACCTGCTGGAAATCGCCGTCCATCGTCATGGCAGCATTAAAAGCAGTAACAGTGCGGTTAACGAGGCGGTGCTGCATGCCGACAAGGTGGCGCATATGATTGAATTCGAAGCCTATATTAATAATGAATTTGTCTACAGCCAACGCTCCGACGGCCTGATTATCAGTACGCCAACCGGCTCAACCGCATACTCCTTATCCGGTGGCGGCCCCATTCTGACCCCGGATCTGGATGCCATGAGCCTGGTGCCGATGTTTCCGCATACGCTGAGTAGCCGGCCGCTGGTAGTATCGGGGAACAGCGAAATCCGCCTGAAAGTAGCGGATACCAATGATGCCCATTTACAAATCAGTTGCGACAGCCATGTGATTCTGGCGGTAATGCCAGGCGATGATATTACCATCCGCAAACACCCTAACCCGCTGCGGCTGGTGCATCCGCCCGGTTATAGCTATTACCATGTGCTGCGCAATAAACTGGGCTGGGGCAGCAAGTTGTACTAAAAAAATCGGCGCCCGACTTGCTAAAGTCACTTTTACTGTATAAATTTACACTGTAACTATAAACAGTATCAGGTGCCTTATGCTCTGCCATCTTCATATCAGTAATTTTGCCATAGTTCGCGCGCTGGAAATTGACTGGGCGGGCGGGATGTCAACCATCACCGGTGAAACCGGAGCCGGTAAATCCATTGCCATTGACGCCCTGGCACTGTGCCTGGGCGAACGGGCCGATGCCGCAGTAGTGCGTCCCGGCGCCGACAAAGCCGATATTGTCGCCACCTTTGATATCTCAGCCATGCCCGCTGCGCGCGACTTTCTGCAACAACAAGACCTGTTGATGGGTAACGAATGTATTGTCCGGCGTGTCGTCAGTAATGAAGGCCGTTCCCGCGGTTATATTAATGGCGTGCAGGTGCCGGCGCAGCAGCTAAAGCAACTGGGACAGTACCTGTTATCGATCCATGGCCAGCACGCGCATCAACTGCTGTTAAAGGCCGATTATCAGCGTCAGTTACTGGACGCCTATGTCGCCAACAGCGAGCTGCAGCAGCAATGCCGGCAAAGCTATCGCTACTGGCAACAGTTGCAGCAGGAGCATCAGGCATTACAGCATTCTCAGCAACAGCGTGATGCCCAGCGCCAGTTACTGGAGTATCAGGTAGCAGAACTGGATCAGTTTGCGCCACAGGCTGATGAATTCAGCGGGCTGGAAGCCGAACATAGCAGGCTGACGCACGGTAACACTCTGCTGTCGCAAAGCCAGCAATGCCTGCAGCAGCTGTACGATGATGATGAACAAAGCATTTACCGCGCGCTGTCTCAGGTCAGCTACCAACTGGAGCACTTACAAGCACTGGACCCGGCACTGGCCGGTATACAGCAAATGCTAAGCGATGCGCTGTTACAAACCGAAGAAGCCAGCCGTGAACTGCGCCGCTATGCCGATAAGGTGGAACTGGATCCGGAGCGGCTGGCTGAAGTCGACGAGCGACTGGCACAGTGGCTTAATCTGGCCCGCAAGCATCAGATCGCTAATGAACAACTGGCAGAGCGGCACCAACAATTAGCGGCAGAACTGGCAGAGTTAACCGGCTCAGAGCAGCGGCTGACCGAACTGGAACTGGCTATCCAGCAAGCCAGTCGCCAATATCAGCAGGCAGCGGCAGTGTTAACCGCGGCCCGCCAGCAGGCGGCCTCGGAGCTAAGCGAGCTGATCAGCAAAAATATGCATGAACTGAGCATGGCCAATGCCCGCTTTGCTATCAATGTTTCGACCTTGCCGTTAGAGCAGGCCAGCGCCAACGGCCTGGATCTGATCAGTTTTGAGGTATCGACCAACCCGGGCCAGCCACTGCAAGCGTTAAGTAAGGTCGCCTCCGGCGGTGAATTATCACGGATCAGCCTGGCGGTACAGGTAATACTGGCGGATAAGGTCACCACCCCTACCTTGATTTTCGATGAAGTGGATGTCGGGATCAGCGGCCCGGTAGCAGCCGGCGTCGGACGCTTATTGCGCCAGCTCGGCCAGAGCACCCAGATTATTTGCGTTACCCACCTGCCGCAAGTAGCCAGCCAGGGCCATCAGCAGTTATTTGTGGAAAAATATACCGATGGTATCGCCACCGAAACCCGGATGCGCCAGCTCAGTGATGATGAGCGGATCCAGGAAATTGCCCGTCTGCTGGCCGGTGAGAATATCAGTGCCAATGCGCTGGCCAATGCGCGGGAACTTTTGTGTACCCCTGCAGTCTGAGCTGCAGTTTTGCTGCGCTAAGCTGCACAGCACCAAAGGTGTGTAAGCAGCTTAGCCTGGTAACAAAACCCGACTTTACCGCACCGCACTCAGAAACAGGTTTTTTGCTTACGCATCCTGGGTTATGATGACGGCACTTAGGTTGATGACATGGTATCTATGAAAGCAGTAGTAAAAATCGTCTTACTGGCGGCGGCTCTTAGCCTGAGCGCCTGTAGCAGCTGGGTATACCGTATTGATATTCCGCAGGGTAACTTTTTAGAGCAAAAGGACGTTGATAAACTCCGTATTGCCATGACCAAGGAGCAGGTGGTGTTTGTACTGGGTAACCCGGTCGCCGCCAACCCCTTTGACCACGATACCTGGCATTACTTTTATGCCCTGAGAGGAGGCCGTGGCAATAACTTTGAAAAGCGCCTGGTGGTGGAGTTTAAAGAAGACCGGCTGGTCAATATCAGTGGTGACTTTGATAAGCACCCGGACTTTGATAAACCGCTGGATATCTAAAAGCAGCGTATTAGCAATACCGACAACAAAGCCGCTTTATCGCGGCTTTTTTATTGTGGTCACTATTGTTGTGATTTTTATTGTGATTCTTGTTGCAAGTCTCGCGGCCACACTGCGGTAGGATGGCATACCAAACTGCTTTGACCTTATAAATGACCACCGGTAACTTTATTCGCCCGCCCCTCGTCCTTAGCTTTTTCGGCACGGCGCCGACGCAAATCTTTCGGATCAGCAATCAAAGGCCGGTAGATTTCAATCCGGTCGCCGTCTTTCACTTTATCACTTAACTTCACCGGCCGGCTCCAGACACCCACTTTTTGTTCGCTCAGGTTAATCTGCGGAAATTGCTGCAAAATACCGGATTGACGGATAATCTGCTCAACACAGGTATCAGCCGGCACCGAGATAGTTAACAAAGCCTGCCGCTCCGGCAAGGCATACGCCACCTCAACGCTAATGGTATCGGAAATGGCGGCACCTGCGCTGTTATTCACCATAAACTTGCTTCGCTCTCTGGGTAAAGGCGTTGACCATGGCAGCTGTTAACTCCTGAAATATCTTGCCAAAGGCAAACTGCACCAACTTATTTGAAAATTCAAATTCCAGCTGCAAAATCACCTTGCAGGCTTGCTCATTTAACGGCACAAATTGCCAGCCGCCCTGCAAGCGCTTAAAAGGCCCATCAACCAGCTGCATTTCTATGCGTTGTACCGGGTGTAAAATATTACGGGTAGTAAAGCTTTGCCCAATGCCTGCCTTGGAAACCTCAAGTTTCGCCACCATTTCCTGTTCAGTGTGGCGGATCACCGTGGCTTTGGTACAGCCGGGTAAAAATTGCGGATAATCCGGCACCGCATTAACCAGGTCGTACATTTGTTGCGCGCTGTAAAAAACCAAGGCACTGCGCTCAATTTGTGGCATACTCACTCCCCTTTAAACTCGCCGCCGATTGTAACAGAATAACGCGCTGCAACAAGGCATGAGCCATCGCTGACATCCAACACTGAGCTGCGACAAGTAACGAAATATGAGCAAAAAACAAGCAAGCAAAAACAAAAACGGTACCATAGCGCAAAACCGCAAAGCGCGGCACGAGTACTTTTTAGAAGACCGCTACGAAGCCGGCCTGGCCCTGCAAGGCTGGGAATTAAAAAGTATTCGCGAGGGTAAGGTCAACCTGTCCGACTCTTATGTCATTTTGCATAATGGTGAAGCATTTTTACTCGGCGCACAAATTCAGCCGCTAAACAGTGCCTCTACCCATGTGGTATGCGACCCCGAGCGCAGCCGCAAACTGCTGCTGCACAAGCGCGAGCTAAGTAAACTTGTTGGCCTAAAAGAGCGCGAAGGTTATACCCTGGTCGCCACCGCCATGTACTGGAAAGCCTGCTGGGTAAAGCTGGAGTTTCATTTAGCCAAGGGCAAGAAAAGCTATGACAAGCGTGACGATATTAAAGACCGCGACTGGTCACGCGAGAAAGAGCGCATGATGAAACACAGTAAACACTAAAACACCCTTGAAACTTTTTCCGCCTGGCCCCATCTAATTAGGGCGACAGGAAAACGGCTAAAGCATAAAGCCCGCTTGTGTAAAGCAATCAGGCTGCGTACAATAGCCAAACACTGAAAGTGAGTGTTACTTCCACAGAATTCGGGGCTGATTCTGGATTCGACGGGATTCACGAACTCTTAGGTGCATGCCGAGGTGAGGTAGGCCTCGTAAAAAAGCCTCAATTAAATAGTCGCAAACGACGAAACTTACGCAATCGCTGCCTAATAAGCAGTAGATAGCTCTTCCCCTCACGCATGCCTGTAAGCTGAGACTCTGGAAGATCACCCCTAACAGGATCGCGTCGCGTCTTCGCCTGGAGACAAAACGTTAAAACCAATCAGGCTCGCCCGACGATAGCCTGCCAGCTGGCGCTCATAGGGTTAACTAAATAACTGGCTAAGCATGTAGTACCGACGATGTAGGTTTTTCGGACGCGGGTTCAACTCCCGCCAGCTCCACCAACTAGAGAAGCGGCGCATTAGCGCCGCTTTTTTATTGGCGCAATCACAAACCGCAGCATAATCTCACCATCGAGCAATGTTTGTTTGTCAGCAGCAATTTAACTTCTTAGCGACTATCATGCCCCCAAAGCCGCTTTATCATAACCTTGGCGGTGCGAAATACACTCTGTATCGATACTATGTATAAATAATTTTCACACCTTTTTCCCTTGTCCTGCGGTGATTTAGCAGCGATTTGCTGCAAAATAAGCGCTTGCTGGTTTGATCTCTGCAAATAAAATCTGCATAGTAAGCATCAGTGCTGCGCTGCGCCTGAAAATGGGCGGCCAGTTGCATAGCTGTATCAGGGAAGAATGCCGCACTCAGGACGCGCCGGCCGGCTTATGCTATTACAACAAAAACAGCATTTTCCTATTGTCAGGGTTGCGCCATGCATTCTAATTCTCAGGCGAGTTTAGCGCTTAGCCTGCCACAAACTGCTGTGCCCAGCGAACCACTCCCACAGCAAGGTGGTCACTGGGCATTATTGTTTCAGCGCGATTTTCAGATCAAGCGCGCCGTTAGTAGCGACGAGCAGCAACAAAGCTATCGTTTGCGCCACCAGGTGTATTGCGAAGAGTTAGGCTTTGAGCCTACCAACGCCAATGCGATTGAGCAGGATCACTACGATCAGCGCTCTGCCCATTATCTGCTACAACACCGGCAAAGCCACAGTCTGGCCGGCACTATGCGGATGGTGTATTGCCGTTCAGCCGCGGAACAATTACCGGTAGCTAGTTATTTCGCTGGCAGTTTTACCGAACCACAATTGCAGCCAGCAGCCTTCGCACCGGACAGTATTTGTGAACTATCACGTCTGGCGCTGGCCGGTGAATTTCGCCGCCAGCAGCAACCGCATAATCCGGCACTGAGCCAGTTAAATCCGTTACAAGTTAGCCCGAACAACAGTCATTACCGTTATCTGGCGGCGGGTTTGTATCTGGCTGCGCTGGAGCAAGCCTACAGCGAGGGGATAGCGCATGCCTATGCTGTGGTTGCGCCCGCTCTGGCCAGAATGCTAAACCGGGTCGGCTTTCAATTCCGCCAAATCAGTGCGCCAATTGAACTGAATGGCCAGCGTGCTGCCTATTATCTGGATGTGAACAAAAGCCTCTACACTTTGTGTGATGATTATAAGCTGTTACGGCAAGTGCTGGCGGCGCAACTGGCGCAGGTTAGCCTCTCTGGCATCCGCTAACATCTGACGGATTACATAGCACTATGGATTCATTAACCCAAATTGCCCTTGGCTCGGCGGTTGCCGTTGCTGTAGTGGGCCGCAAAAGCTCAGTTAAAAAAGCCGCGCTGTGGGGTGCGCTAGCCGGCACCCTGCCGGATCTGGATATCTTGATCGACTACGGTGATGCGCTGAGTAATATGGTGTACCACCGTGGCTTTAGCCATGCGCTGTTCTATCTGACGCTAATATCACCGCTGCTGGCGCTGCTGATTTGTAAAATTCATCGGCAAATGCCGCTATACCGTCATTGGTTGCTGGCGATCTGGCTGGTGCTAATTACCCACCCCCTGCTGGATACCCTTACCATCTATGGCACTCAGCTGGCGCTGCCCTTTAGTAATCATCCGTTTGCGGTGGGTAGCATCTTTATTATCGATCCCCTTTATACCCTGCCATTACTGCTCGGCCTGGCCTGGGTGCTATGGCGCGGTAAAAGAGCCCTGGCAGCCAATACCGCAGCGCTGGTGTTCTCCAGCTGTTATTTACTCTGGGGCCTGGCTGCGCAGCAGCATGTCTTACAAGTTGCTGCCAAGCAGCCGGTAAGCAGTGAAGCCAGGGTGCTGGTGGTACCGACCGCACTGAACACCTTGCTGTGGCGGGTATTGCTGGTTACCGAGGAGGCTTACTATGAAGGCTTTTACTCGCTGCTGGAAAAGAACAGTGACATCGTGTTTCAGCGTTATCCACTGGATCCTGAGTTATACCAGCGCTATCAGCAGCATCCGGATGTGCAAACGCTGGCCGCCTTTACCCAAGGCTTTTATGCCCTGGAGCAACAGGGCGAGCAAGTAGTAATGACAGATTTACGGATGGGGCAGCAACAAAACTATGCCTTTAGTTTTGTGCTGGCCGAAGAGCCGGGGCAACCGGTGAGCCGCTTGCCACGACAGCTGCAGCTGGCCGAAACCGTAAGCTGGGTGTGGCGCACCCTTACCGGTGAACTGAGTGCTGCTAACCAATTACCTCGTAACCTGACCAGTCCGGACGCAGAGGCTGAGCCTGACCGCCCGGCAGCAGCTCAATATAGTAGCCACTAGCCTGCTGTAACGGCAGGCAGTCATCCAGCTGCAGCAAATCATCTTTGTGCGGGCTATCGGCATCGGTCAACAGCTGAGCTTTGGCCCTTGCCTTAGCCTCTGCCGCACTTTTCGCGACACAGAGCATAAAATCATGCTGCTCGGCAATCTTGCCCGGGTAATAACCACCAAAATTAACAAAAAACAGCTTTTCCGCCTGCTCAACCGGCGTTGTCGACAGACGGATCTGATAGCCATCAATATTATGTAGCGCCAGATAGCTGTCCAGATGCAGACCTTTAATCTCGCCAAACCATTGCTGGCGCAGCTGGGGATAGGTCTGCTCAATGGTCTCGCCAACCACAAAACGCACATCGTGCAGTTCAATATTGGCACCGGGTGCGGTGCCACCTAAATAGACTAAAAATAGCTGCATCAGCTGTCCTTATAAACGAATACTTAAACCATCAGTCAGGGCGCGGCGATAAGCCACCAGCGCCGGCACGCAAGCCAGTAGCGCAGCGGCAGCCAGAATGCCGCCAGCCCAATACAGACTTTGTAAGCTAAAGGGGCTCAGGCTGATAAAGAGGCCATAGTTCGCCGCCAGATAGTCCTGCACACCCCACAGCGCGGCCAGCAGTAACACAGCACTGCTAAGCATCGCCACACTGGTCAGTAACAGCACTTCCAGTTGGATCAGCCAGAACAGATACCAGGGGCTGGCCCCCACTGCACGTAAGATCGCCATTTCGCGTTGCCGCTCCCGCATCGAAGCCAGCAAGGTGGTCATCATGCCAACTAAAGCTGCCACCAGCACCAATAAGGTGATCAGTAGCAGCATATTCTCTACCATGCCCAGCATCTGCCACAGTTCAGCAAGTGCCACCCCGGGTAAGATGGCAGTCAGGGGTTCGCCGCGAAACTCATTGATTTGCCGCTGCACCACAAAGGTAGCCATCCGTGAATTCAACCCCACCATAAAGGCGGTAATCGCCTTCGGAGTCAAATCCATTTCCAGCGCCTGTTCGGCACTGACCTGCCGGCCAGGCATAGGCGCGCCCTGCTGCCAGTCGATATGGATAGCTTCAATACCTTCCAGGCTAACATGTACTGTCTGATCAACAGGGGTACCGGTTGGCGCCAGGATGCCGACGACAGTAAAGGGCTTGTCTTTATGCTCGGAAAAACTGACAGCGCCGATACCATGCGCCAGTACGATTTCCTGTCCCAGCACATAGCCGAGGCGCTTTGCCACCTCAGCGCCTAATACCGCATCATAAACACCAGCAAAGGGCTCGCCCTCGGCAAACTGCAGTTGTTGCGATGAGGCATAGCGGAAATGTTCAAAATAGCCCTGATTCGTGCCTAATACCCGGTAGCCACGGTGCGAATCGCCGAGCGATAACGGGATGGTCCAGGCGATTTGCGGATGCCGGCTGATCCGCTCATAGGTAGCCCAGCTGACATTCGCGGTGGCATTACCGATCCGGAATACCGAATACAGCAACAAATTCAGCTGACCAGAGCGGGCGCCTACTATCAGATCAGTACCAGACACCGTATTGGTAAAGCTACTGCGGGCCTCTTTACGGATATGATCAATTCCCAGTAGCAGCACCAGACTAATGGTTAGCGACAACAGGGTTAATAACACAGTGCCACGGCGGTTCCACAAACTTAGACGGGCGAGCTTAATTAACATGCAACTACTCCTTGCTCCAGAGCTGTCATCGCCAGTTGATAATGAAAATAACGCTGCAACTGACTGTCATGGCTGACAAAGATCACAGTAGTGCCGCTTTTATCCGCTTCACTGAGCAATACCTGCATAAAGGCATCGCGGTTATCAGCATCCAGCGCGGAGGTGGGTTCATCGGCAATCAGTAAGGTTGGCTGGGTCAGTAAAGCCCGGGCAATGGCGACCCGCTGCTGCTGACCGACGCTTAACTGACTGGCTTTTTGCTGCCAGTAATTATCTCCCAGCCCCAGTTCCGTTAACAGTTCGCGGGCCCGCTGCTGCATCGCTGCCGCCGGCGCCCTGGCAAAGGCCGCGCGTAACAGTACGTTATCCAGCACGCTTAGATAGGGGATCAGGTTCAGTTGCTGAAACACCACGCCGATCTCCGAAGCGCGCAATTTATCGCGGCGCGAGGCACTGAGCTGATGCAGTGCCATGCCGTTTAACCAGATCTCTCCAGCGTTAGGCACGGTAATACCGCATAACAAATTCAATAGCGTGGTTTTACCACTGCCAGAGGCACCGCGTACAAAGAGGTGCTGGCCGCTATTTAGCGACAACTTTGGGATGGCCAGTTGCCAGCCGCCGGGCTGGTACCAAAATTTAAGATCTTTGAGTTCAATCGCAGGAAATTTCGGCTTGGTGGTCACAGGGTCTCCTTTCTGCATGCTATGATAGCGCAGCATAGTGCAATGTGCTGTGCAGTGTTCTGTGCCGTATTATGCGTTAATTAAGAGGCGAAACTCCAATGTTCAACAAGTTGTCTGTTGCGTTTTCTTTGGTACTGACCGCAATGTTGGCTTTTAGCCTGCAGGCGGCCGAGGTTAAAACCATTGAATGGACTGATTTAATGCCGGAAGAGGACCTGAAACTATTACAGTCCTTACCCGAGGTGACGCACGACTATAGTCAGCCCTCACCGTTTGAAGATAACTACAATGGTAATGACCCTACTGCCCAGGCCTGGCAGCAAATTTTACAGTCAGCCAAGGTAAAACCGGAATTTAATAACGTTAAGGTCCGGATCCCAGGCTTTATTGTGCCGCTGGAATTTGATGACAAACAAAATGTGACCAGTTTCTTCCTGGTACCCTACTTTGGCGCCTGTATCCACGTACCGCCACCACCGCCAAATCAGATTATCTATGTTACCGGCGCGTCCAATCTGCGCGCGGATATGATCTATTCACCATTCTGGATCAGCGGCACCATTACCACCGACAGTGTCTCGCATGACTTAGCCAACGCGGCTTACAGCATCAAGGCCGATAAGGTAGAAGAATATACCTGGTAACGCCCCGTAACAAAAAATAGTAACAAAAACAGTTACAAAAAAGCCGGTTTGCTGTTTTAGCAATACCGGCTTTTTTATGGCGCTGCTTTTCCAGCGCCTTGCGATACCACTGCCGTTAGAAACGAATACTGTTGTTATTCAGCGTTGCTGTAGCAGCGCCCTGGCGACCGTTAATCACCCACTGCACCTCCACCTTTTCCAGTGCCGGCGTCAGACTGAACAAACCCAGCTCCAACTGCTGCAAACGCGCCGGGTTTTGACACAGCAAACTGATATTGGCATAAAAATCACCATGACCGGTGTAACCCGGTTCGGTCAGATCAGTATTAGCATCGGCGCTTTGCACTTCGCAATGGGCGTCGCGGCTTAAGGTAAGCCAGGTTGCCTGAGCAAGATTATCCAGCGCCAGCGCAATTTCCTGCCGTTGCTCGTTATTGCTTGGCGCATGTTCAAAACCGACAATATTGTAGGCGGCAGATTGCAACGCCAGTTGCAGTTCATTGCCCTCCAGCACCAGCGTCAGCGTCGCCGCGCCATGCACATGGGCACCCAATTGAGTCATGTCATCATGATCATGGTCGTGCGCATGCTTGTGATCATGATCGTGTTTATGATCATGATCGTGATTATGTTGTTCAGCCTTGGGCGCTTTGTCGTGCTGATGCGCCGGATGCGCCTGAACCAGCGCAGCCGGGCCCAGCAGTAAGGCGGGCAGCAGCAGGGCAATCAATTTTGATGACATAGCCTTCTCCTCAAATGTTATTGTGTCACATCATACTCAGTTTTTACGCGACTGCAACGCTAACGAATGATCGCCAAAGGGCTCACGCCCGTACTCGCCATAACTCTGATTAACTGTGGCCGCTATGCGCAAACTGATTATTATTCTGGGCGATCAATTAAGCCCGGCCCTTGCCAGCCTGCGTCAGGCAGGTCCTGACGACCTGATTCTGATGGCAGAAGTGAAAACCGAAGCCCGTTACGTTAAACATCATAAGCACAAAATCATTTTACTGTTTAGCGCAATGCGTCATTTTGCCGCAACCTTGCGGCAGCAGGGCTTTGCGCTTTGTTATCTGGAATACGGCGCTCAGCCGGGTATCCACAGTATGACCGATGCCGTGGCCTATGCCCTGCAACAGCAAGAGTTCAGTGACATTGTCATCACCGAGTGCGGCGAATACCGGTTGCAACAGGAGATACTGAGCTGGCGCGAACGCTTCAGTTTGCCGCTGCACGTGCTGGAAGATGACCGCTTTATTTGTTCAACGGCGATGTTTGCACAGTGGGCCACTGATCGCCAGCAGCTGCGGATGGAGTTTTTTTACCGCCAGATGCGCCGCTACACTGGCTTACTGATGGATGCGAAGCAGCAACCTGTCGGTGGCCAATGGAACTACGATAAAGACAACCGCAAAGCCTGCCCTCCGGATCTAAAGCAAGTTCCGCCATTGCAGTTTAGCCCCGATGACATTACCCGGCAGGTGATGGCGCTGGTTGAAACCGAGTTTGCCGACCATCCTGGCAGCGTCGGCGAATTTCACTACGCCGTCACCGGTAAAGCCGCCCGGCAGGCGTTCTTGCATTTTGTTGATCAGCAGCTGGCCAATTTTGGCGATTATCAGGATGCGATGCTGCTGGAGCAGCCATTCTTGTTTCACAGCATCTGTTCGATGTACCTGAATGCCGGTTTACTGGATGTGCGCTGGATGTGCCAGAAAGTCGAAACCGCCTGGCGCGAACAAAGCGTCAGCCTGAATGCCGCCGAGGGCTTTGTCCGGCAGCTCATTGGCTGGCGCGAATATGTCCGCGGGCTGTATTGGTTAATGATGCCAGACTACAGCCGCCATAATTTCCTGCAGGCGCATACACCTTTGCCCGGGTTTTACTGGCATGCCGGAACTAAGATGCGCTGTATGCAGCAGGCGATCAGTCAAACCCTGCAACATGGCTATGCGCATCATATTCAACGCTTAATGGTTACCGGTAACTTTGCCTTACTGGCGGGCTTAGCCATCGATGAAGTCACGGCCTGGTATCTGGCGGTTTATGTCGATGCCTACGAGTGGGTTGAGCTGCCCAATACGCTGGGAATGGCGTTATTTGCCGATGGCGGCATTCTGGCGTCAAAACCCTATGCCGCCAGCGGAGCCTATATCAACCGGATGAGCAACTATTGCAAACATTGCCACTATCAAGTGAAAGAGGTGACAGGTGCCAAAGCCTGCCCTTTTAACGCGCTGTACTGGGATTTTCTGGCCCGCAACGAGTCGCAATTAGGTCAGAATGCACGGATGCAGCTGGCTTATAAAAACTGGCATAACAAAACGCCGGAGCAGCAACAGGCGATCCGTGCCCAGGCTGCGCAGTGGTTAATACAGATTGAGCAGTTATGACAACACTGGTACTACTAAATAGCAGCTTACGGCTGGATGACAACCCGCTGTTAAAGGCGCCAGCGGGGCCTGCCGCTGCCGTTGTGGTGCTTGAGCAGCAGCAGTGCTTTGGCCGCCAGTATGGCCTGTTTCGCAGCACTCTGTGGCGCCTGAAAACCCAGCTGCAAGCCGTTCAGGCGCTCACTGAGGCCCTGGCACAGCACAATATTGGCCTGATTATCCGCTTTGGCGATACCCGCAGCGAGCTTTTACAGTTAGCAGAGCAGCTGCAGGCCAATAGGCTGCTGGCCAGTGAGCCAACGGCACCGGAGGAGTACCAGGCGCTGCGTGCTCTGACACCCGCGCTTGCGCTGGAACTGCAGGATAATAACAGCCTACTCGGCGCTACGCTAAGACCAGAGCTTAGCCGCTTGCCTGATCGCTTTACGCAATTTCGCAAACAGTTGGAGCCAAGCCTGCTGGTCACGCCGCCACAAAGGACGCAGCCTGCTGGTGACTGGTTAAGCCCGGCTGCTGCCGCCACTTATTCGCAGCAGGCGATGCTACAGCAATGGCTTGGCAACAGCGTTCCGGCAAGCTGGGATGAAACTAAGGCGCTGGCGCGACTTAAGCATTTTATCTGGCAAGGCCGGCATATTCTGCATTACAAAGACAGCCGCAATGCGCTCATCGGTGAGCATTACGCCAGCTTTTTCTCAACGCCGCTCAGCCTGGGCACCCTGTCGGTGCGCCGCTGCTGGCAGCAGGTGGAACAATTTGAACAGCAGGTCGCAGCTAACGAATCAACCTACTGGCTAAAATTTGAATTATTGTGGCGGGAGTTTTTCCGCTGGCAAATGCGTAAATATCAGGCGCGCTGGTTTAGTAAAACCGGCATCAGCGGTAAGGCTGATTACAGCAAACCCAACCTGAACAACTTACAGCAGCGTGCTTTTGCCAGCTGGTGTGCCGGTAATACTGGCGTGCCTTTTATCGATGCCAATATGCGGCTGTTAAATCAAAGCGGTTTAATGAGTAACCGCGGCCGGCAGAATGTGGCCAGCTATCTGGTGCATGACTTGGCGCTGGATTGGCGGCTGGGCGCTGCCTACTTCGAGCAGCGGCTACTCGATTATGATGTGGCCAGTAACTGGGGTAACTGGGCCTATATCGCGGGCTATGGCAATAGTGAAGCCCGGCCCTTTAACCCGATTAAGCAGGCACTCTGGTACGATCCGGACGCGGCCTTTGTACGGGCGCTGCTGCCGGACATCAGCGGCGTCGGTAAGGCAGCGCATCGCCCTGCCGCACACGCCCACCTGTTACCGCAGTGGCGCAGCTGGTTAAGCGAACTCTAGCGATGCATCTGCTGTGGTTTAAACGCGACCTGCGCCTCGAAGACCACGCCGCGCTGTTTTATGCCGCCAAAAATGGCAGCGCCGTGTTACCAGTCTATATTGTCGAGCCAGATTATTGGCAACAGCCTGATGTGTCGTTACGGCACTGGGCCTTTGTCAGCGAAGCCCTGACGCAGCTGCAGCAGCAACTGACAGCACTGGGGCAGCCGCTGTTGGTATGTTATGGCGCCGCGACCCGGGTACTACGTGAACTCTGTGCCCGCTTTCCGATCAGCGCTGTCTATAGCCATCAGGAAACCGGTAATTTATGGAGCTATCAGCGTGATCTGGCAGTAGCACGTTTACTGGCAGAACTGGCTCTGCCCTGGCAGCAATACCCGCAGTTTGCGGTGATCCGCACGCTCAGCTCCCGTGATCACTGGTTCGAGCAAGCCGATCATTGGCTAAGCCAACCGCTTTACCCCTGCCCGGCGAGGCTACCTTTTATTTGCGCCGCGAACTGGCAGGCGCCGCTGCCGGTACCGCAACGTAGCCGCGATTTTCCGGCGTGTCAGCAGCGGCAGCATGGCTGGCAGCTGCAACAAACGCTGGATAGCTTTCTACACCAACGCAGCCAGCACTATCATGGCGGCATTTCTTTTGCGGCGCGCGCAGTAAACAGCTGCTCCCGCCTCAGCCCCTTTCTGGCTTATGGCCAGCTTAGTATCCGTCAACTGCAGCAGCTTACCGAGCAACAACGTAAGGCCAGCGATTCCACACAGCAAAAACGCGGGCTGCAGGCGTTCTACAGCCGGCTGCGCTGGCATTGCCACTTTATACAGAAGCTGGAAGATGAACCGGAAGTGGAAATGCGTAATATGCATCGCGGCTTTGATGGCTTACGCGAGGACGCCTTTGATGCGGCGCTGTATCAAGCCTGGGCCAGCGGTCAGACCGGCTATCCGCTGATTGACGCGGCCATGCGCTCGCTGCTACATACCGGTTGGCTGCACTTTCGCGGCCGCGCCATGTTGGTGGCCTTTGCCAGTTATCATTTGTGGCTGCACTGGCGGCCGCTGGCACTACATCTGGCACAATGCTTTGTCGACTACGAGCCGGGCATCCACTATCCGCAAATACAGATGCAAGCCGGCACGACCGGGATCAACCCCAACCGTATGTATAACCCGGTAAAGCAAAGTATGCAAAAAGATCCCAAAGGCGAGTTTATCCGGCAATGGCTGCCGGAACTACGCCGGGTGCCGGACAGCTGGCTGCATCAGCCCTGGCTGATGAGCAGCTCGCTACAACAGCAATATGGTTGTGTGATAGGCCGTGATTATCCGGCGCCGGTGGTCGCGGCCAGCCAGGCCGTAAGCGCCGCCAGAGCGAAACTCAGTCAGTGGCTGGCGCAGCAACGCGGGCAGTTTGAACTGGAAAAGCGTCAGGTATTTCAGCGCCATGCCAGCCGGAATCGGCCAGCAGAGCGGCGCTCAGTAAAGCGGAGCAGCCAGCTCGGGTTATTCGACTAACACCTTGGCTTCAACTGACGGGAGCAGCTTAGATGGCTTCTTCGTCTTCCTCACCGGTACGAATACGGATCACCCGCTCCACATCAAACACGAAGATCTTACCATCACCAATGCGGCCGGTTTGCGCTGTGGTCATAATGGCTTCGACACAACGTTCTACCTGCTCATCAGTGACCACGATTTCCAGCTTCACCTTAGGCAAAAAATCCACCATATATTCAGCGCCGCGGTACAACTCAGTGTGGCCTTTCTGCCGGCCAAAGCCTTTAACTTCAGTTACCGTCATGCCGGTAATATTCAGATCGGCCAGCGCTTCACGCACGTCATCGAGCTTAAAGGGTTTGATAATGGCTTCAATTTTTTTCATGGTAGAACTCATCGCTCTGCTTAGATGGTGGCCGCAGTATAATACAACAGACGGCCGGCTTCAGCTGTCAGAGCGCATTTTGTTGATCCTTTCAGTGATAAATCCGTTAAGATATCAATAACCAACAACGAGGCCACTATGAGCATAGAACAAGCAATTATCCGGGAAATGCGGGTGCTGCCGCAGATCGATGTCGAATTTGAGATCCGCCGCCGGGTCGACTTTATTAAAGCGAGGCTGCAAAGTGCCGGCTTAAAAACTCTGGTACTTGGCATCAGTGGCGGTGTTGACTCCACTACTTGTGGCCGGCTGGCCCAGTTAGCAGTGGATGAGTTAAACCGCGAGCAGAGTGGTGGCTATCAGTTTATCGCGGTACGGCTGCCATACGGTGTGCAAAAAGATGAAGAAGAAGCGCAGCTGGCACTGCGTTTTATCCAACCCAGCCTTAGCGTGACGGTTAATATTAAGGCGGCAGCCGATGCGCTGCATCAGAGCACCTTACTGGGTATTGAAAGCCTGCCGTTACCGGGCGAAGCGCAGCAGGATTTTGCCAAAGGCAATGTTAAAGCTCGCTGCCGGATGCTGGCGCAGTATCATATTGCGGCGCTGCAAGGCGGTTTAGTGCTGGGTACCGATCATTCGGCAGAAAATATTACCGGCTTCTACACCAAATGGGGTGACGGTGCCTGTGATCTGGCACCGCTGTTCGGCTTAAGTAAACGCCAGGTCCGGGCCTTGGCACGGCATCTGGGCGCGCCGGAACTACTGGTAGAAAAAACACCGACAGCCGATCTGGAATGTATGGCGCCGCAAAAGGCCGATGAAGCAGCGCTGGGACTTACTTACCAGCAAATTGATGACTTTTTGGAAGGTAAGGCCGTGGATGCAGCGGTCAGCGCGCGTTTAGTGCAGATCTATCAAAAAACCCAACATAAGCGCCAACCGATCCCAACGGTATACGACCCTTTGTAACAGCGCTCATCCCCTAAAGCGGGCCGAATTACCGCTTTAGGGTGTTTTAGCATAACAACCAAGAACAATATAAATAACATTTATTTCACACTGCATATCTTCGCGCTAGACTTCAAAGCAGTGGCAAAGGAGTCTGGATATGCGCCAACTTGGGTTAACCTTACTTGAACTACTGATCGCGTTAGCGGTGTTAGCTATCTTGCTATCCGTCGGTGCGCCGGCGATGGATGAACTGATCCACCAGCAGCGCGCCAAAAGTTATGTGCAGCAATTCAGCCGCCATTTACATTTTGCCAGGCTGCAAGCCAGTAGCCACCTGCAACCGGTACGCTTATGCCCGGTCAGCGGCAATCAATGTCTGGGCAACTGGCAGCAAGATCCCATCTGGTTGACGTTACAGTTGCCGGAGCCGACACCGCCATTGCTATTACGGGAACTACCGGCACTACCGGGCGGGCATCGTCTGAATTATAACCGCCAGCAGCTGGAGTTTCGCCGTGATGGCAGTTTAAATGCGCTGGAAAACGGTACCTTTTATTACTGTCCGCCCAGCCGCTTTAACTGGCATTACCGGCTGGTATTAAATCAGGCCGGACGCAGCCGGCTGCATTATATCAATACCGCCTGCCCCTGAATGGATTTCGCTTTAGCTTGCTCATCGCCAAGGCTCTGCGCCATATTGGCATTGCTGCTCTTTTAACTGCAGCATAAGCGGACTTGCTGACGCCGCCCGGCCATTGCCTTTACTCCCAACAGCTTAACGGTTCAGCCAAACCGGGATTACGCTGCCCAAGATGATTAAGACTAAACTGCCGGCAGAGCTGGTCCTGCTGCTGGGGTCCCTGCGCCGTTAACAGCAGTAAATAGCTGTGCGGTGCCGTGCTTGCCGACAGCTGTAACTGATAACGGCCGTTAAGAGTTAGGGCTGAGCTTAGCCCCAACTCAATCGCACTGGTGGCATAACGACCTTCTGCCAGCAGATATTGCTCTTGCCGGGCAGCCAGTTCTAATAAGGTAGTAACCGCCTGAGCACGGTAGGAGCGCAGGATATATTGCTGATAAGACGGGTAGCTGATACTGGCCAGGATCCCCAGCAACAGCAATGTGATCAGCATCTCCAGCAGCGTAAAGCCACGCGCTTTCATTAAAAGGCCCCCTGCTCGTCTTTAAAGGTGGCCAGACGTCGGATAAAAGCTCGGGCATCCAGCTGCAGCGGCTCACTGCAATAGTGACAATCACCACTGATCCGACGCAGTAACGGCAGAATAGTCAGTTGCTGATCAGCATTAGCCCAGATCAGGCTGACACTCAGATCCACCTGCTGTTGCAATTGCAAACGCCCGTCTGCCAGATAAGGGATACTCAGCTGCCGGCTTTGATAGACCTGCCCCGCAGTATGTAATTGCACCGCCAATAGCTGATGCTCGGCTAGTTCAGGCTGGCAACTGTCTGCGGCCGGGCGCATTAAAGGCGCATAGATCACACCGGCGACCACTCGTGGCAGCGCCGTTAAGCGACCGTTTAAGCGCATTTGCCAACCCGCCGTTGCCAACAGATTACGCCAATCAGCAGCGCTGAGCGTAAGTTGCTGCTCTGCCTCGGATAATTCAGTGCGATCTGTGAGCTGAGCGCCCTGGACAAAGGTCTGCAGCGCCGGATTAACGCTATAACGCAACAGCAGCAACACATCCTGATCCGACAGTGGGTCGCGGCCAAGCAATAACAGCAGATGCTGCTCCAGATTTTGCCAGACTGCCGGCGCCAGGCGGCCTGGTAATCGCGTTCTGAGCAAGCTGACGCTATAACGAAACTGCAGCCCAAGCCCAGACAAATCCGCCAATAGCACAGGCGTACCCAGTTGGTTGCCGGAAAAAGCCGCCCGCCAAATTAAGCCTTGTTGATTCACCAGCCACAGATGATCCGCCAGCCCATCCAGATCCGCATCTTCTGCCAGTGGTTGCGCCATAAAGCTACCGGAAAAAGCCGGATGATTCAGCGCGATGCTGGCAAGTAGTTGCTGATCTGCTGCGCCGAGCACCAGCAGCTCGGCAGGCTCTGACGATGCTGCGGCCCAGCTCAGCTCCGCCTGTATAGTCTGTTGCTGATGGTTAAGCTTTAGCCGTGCCGGTTCAGCCGGCAGAAACTCCGGGCAAGCCGCAGGCAAAGCCAGACTTTGCAGCAGCAGCCAAAGTAACAGAATGGGGGGGCTCATGGTGCAAGCTCCGGGATCTGCAACCTTTTACGTAGCAGCATGCTGCCGTAGCGGGTATAAAGCGGGTATTGATGATGTTGCTCTGCTGTTTCAAATAACACCAACTCACATTGCATGCTGGCATCTGACCAGGCAGCATAGGTTCCCGGGCAAGAGGGCAGAGCTGATACCGGATCAGGTAGCAGTTCCGGATCCAAACCGGATAACTGTAACAGATGCGCCTGCAATGCCTGTACGTCCAGTTGCAGTTGCTGCTGCGCTGCCTGAGCCGATTTCACGCTAAGCTGGCTGATATATAAATTACTACTGACCATTAATAACATAACCACTAAAAACAACAGTGCACTGAGTAAAACCATTCCTTGCTCTCTCATAGCTCCTCCGTAGTTTCAGTAACGATGCTCTGAATTGTCGTCCTCACTCTTCTGCCGTACTGGCAAAACTAAAATTCACCGCCCCACTTAACAGCAGGCGCCGGTAGTGATCGCCGGGCGCAGCAAACTGCTGCGATCCCAACTGATATAAACGCTGATTCTGATACCGCATATCCGGCTCCAACGCCCGCAGTAACACAAAGAAGCGGACACCCAGGATGCGCGCATCTTGTTGAAACCAGTTGCCGCTGGTCATATCGGCGGTGGGTACTATGGCATCAGGTTGCCCGTCCTGATCCAGATCGAGCAGAAACTCAAAGTGCAGCCGCTCCACCCCATCGACTACCGAGTCGGTACTGATACTGGCTTGTCCGCCTGCAGTGCGAACCAGACGCTTGCGCATCAAGACCGGCATACTGCCAGTGCTGTGTTGCTGCCATTGGATATACAGCACTAAATGTTGGTAGGGAAAAAGCAGTGTCTGAGCCGGAATAGCACTGTCACGATCGACGAACTGCGCTTGCTGCCACTGCGGCCAGAAGTAATAACGGTTGGCACGCATTTCATCAGGCGTTACAGCTAAACCCAAAGTGCGTTTGAGTTGGATAAACTCAGTGCCATTTGCCAGGTTAGACAAACAGGATAATTGCCCGCTGCTACCGGCCGCCGCGGCATAAAGCGTCAGAAAGGGCTCATTGGTAAGCGGAAAACTACCATGCGTCATACCGGGCAGCCGGCAATCGGCGGCCGGTGGCGCAGCCTGGCTGCTACTTTGCCTGACTTGTGCTAGCGATTGACCGGCCCAGAAGCCACTGTTTTCAAACTCGTTATACAACAAATTCAGTACCAGCTGGCCATTTTGCTGCAAAAACGCCAGCTGCCTGCTCTGGGTAGAAGCAGCACTAAGACTACTAAAAGCAGTTAACATCAACGCTAACAGCAGCAGCGCCAGCGTACTGGCGATCATTAATTCGATTAATGAAAAGCCTCCTTGCTTACCAGTCATAGGCTACTCCATGGCAGGAACCTGTAGACCGGTCCGGCCTGGCCCGCCGCCGCAGTGCTGGCTGGCCAGGCTTAGCGCCGAGCGCTGTTGCCAGCTGGCTTGCAATCTGATGTGTCCGGCTTGCTGCTGTAGGCAAAACTCGGGCGCCAGCAAGAGCCCGTAGCCACTATCGGTTAGCCATTGCTGCTGCCAGCGCGCCAGCAAATGCTGGCGGTAATCTCCATCAACGCAACCCGACGCGCAAGGCGGCATAACCGTTTCCGGCAATATATCGAGAGCGGTATCTGTAGCAGTATGAAAACTGGAAAGTTGTGGCAGGATATCACGCGCCAGCGCCACCGCTGTGGTGGTTTGCAAGGCATCGGTAGTCAAGCGCAGTGCTTGCAGCTGAGCGGCAAGCACTGTCAGTAAGCCGACTTTTAAGATCAGTAAAGTGACCAGTACCTCGACTAAAGTCACTCCCTGTTGGCGTAACATGGCGACCTCGTTTAGCAACCCTTAGGTAAATAAACTTAGATCACCTTGTTAAAATTTCAACAAGATTTGTGAATTTTTTTACCAGCACCTTTGCACTGTTGCCAGATCAAAACCACCGTTAGCCCCCTTGCGCCCGGTCTGATCATAGGTCAGCACACCACAACCATCCCCAGCCTGGGCTGCGGATGGCGTTGCCGTTATCCGATAGGTTCTGGCGGCCTGATTATCCAGCGCAAAGGTATAGCGCTGGTTAAGATCGTTAATACACTGACTAGCAGGCAAATTTAACCCAAGGTAGCTAAAGTTCGCCGAATAGCCGCGTTCCATAAAGTGCGACAGCTCCATCACGCAAGCAGTAGCTGCGCCTCGATTACTACGCAACACATAATCGCGGTAGGATGGGTAGGCAATAGAGGCCAGAATACCGACTATTGCCACCGCCACCATTAACTCGATTAGCGTGATACCTTTAATTTTATTTATCATCATGGATTACTTAACTCCCGCCAGGATACCCTGCCGCGTAAAAATTCCAGATCGACATCAACATCAGCAATACGGGTATCTGCCAAGCCGACAATCATTTTGTTATCAAAGAATACCGGCTCACTCGGCATACCATCAAAGCGGATCGCACTGACGACTGTAAGTTCACCATTGTTGACACCGGGAATACTTATAGAATCATTGCCATCAAAAATACCATCATTGTTACGATCAAAGAAATTGTAACGCAGACGACTACCTGTGTACGGGTCAACTGACATTACCCAGCCGCTACCTTGCGGATTACACAGGTTATCACCCGGAATAATAGTATTGACGACCATCGCATTACCAACCAGCTGCGGCCGGTTTACGATCCGCTCCCGCTGATCGCCCAAATCAATAAACCAGCCCCGCTTTGTCGTCATATCATTGGGTGCGCCCAGTTCAATGACACGGGCATTATTTTGCTCGCCGAGAATTTTTCGCTCCTGTAATTCACTACGGCTGGTAATCTTGGAACCATCCCGGATCCCATACCAGGTATTCAGGCTGCTGGTCAAAGGGTCCTCTTCTGACAACATCCGTCCGGTACCGAAGTTAACCCAAAGATAACCGGTCTTCGGATCCGAGCTCAGCGTTAAACCGCCGGTAACAGGTTGGCGCACGCCATTTTTGTCTGTTGCCACAAACAAGGGATCACCGCCATAAGCTACTGCCCAGCTGGCTGCTGTATTGGAAGATAAGTCAAACTTCCAGATATTGCCCTGCAGATCGCCAACAAAAAACCAATCCGTAATCCCATCGCCGTTAGCATCCCAGCCTTCAACCTGGCCAGTGCCATTATTCAAAGCAGTACCGGCATCTAGTTTTCGCAATACCTCGCCGGTTTCCAAATCAATAACCAATAAACCGGCCTTATTGACGCTATTGTTGTAACCATAGCCTACAACCACAGCCCACTTGTTATTATTTAAGCGCGCAACTACTGGTTTACTGGTTGTGATACCCAGCTCCGGAAAACTCTTATCCCAAAGTACCAGCTCCGCCGCATTAGCACTTGCCAATGCTGTGGGTGAGGTAACATCTATCGCAAACAAACCAGTACCACCGCGGCCTAAAGAACCTATGAGAATGGTTCTCCAACTGCCGCCGAGATAGACGTCAAAAGCGACCGGGGAGCCATCGACAAAGTAGCGGTGCTCGTATTCTGTGCTGGCATAATCCGCGAGATTTGCTGCTGGCGTAAGTACTGAAGCCGGAACATAAGCCATAATTTCCGTGCCATTGGTAGCATTAAACCCATGTAACATGCCATCGTTAGCGCCAACATAGACCACTGGTTGCCGGTTCTGTTGCTCGGCTAAAAAGTCCCGATAACTACTGGCACCTGCCCAATTGTAGCGCTGAAAATTGCGATTTACCGGATTTGCTAGGTACAATGGTGACGAGTTAGCAATATCACCCAATATACTGACCCGCTTTCTAAATTGGGCAGATTCACCTTCCTCTTTAGTCTGATCACCGCGCAGATAGTCAATCAAGTCTCCGTTGCCACTTAAGGCATTTCCATCAGCATTAACATTAGCAGTTGTAAAAGCCGCTGCACCGGCATTATTTCGCTTACCAAAGAAAATATTTCTACTATCCCAGGCCGGGAAATTGGCTTCCCAAACCGGCACTACAGTGTCGTCAATATTGAATGCCTTTAATGCACCACTCCACTCACCCGAATTAAAACTGCCCTGAAACACGAAATTATCTGCCTGGGTTGAGGTCGTTGTACCTGCCAGATTGGACGCTGACGCCACCCTATCTTGAATTGCCCTTAGCGTCGCCTCCAGTCTGCGGGCAAAATCATCCGGGTTATCTGCGGTAAAGAAACCACCACGACCATTAACTGCAGCATGCAGCAGGTCATCCAACTTAGCGGCATTCGTTGTCGGGTTGTTCCATGTAACACTAGCAAGATTACTAATCGCATTAAATGCAGTAGTAGGACTAACTGAGCCTGTTACACCTAACCCCACACCAAAGGTCACCATATGCTGCCAGAAAGCCGGATTAATAGTGCTGGTTGGCACTCGATTTTCCAAATCAGGTCTCAGATCACGGTTCCAGTAATACATGGCAACGTCGGCTAGCGTGTTACTATGTCCATCAGAAAATGGCGATCTGGGCTGATATTGAAAACTCAAATTATTCGGACCTGTGATTAGAGGACCTGTGCTACCGTCAACATTGGCTCTGGCACCTGCGGTAGTTGCTTCGGCGTCATTCCAATAACCATCGGTCATCAGGATGGTAAAGCTCTGCCGGCAGGTAATATGATCTAAAGTCGGCTCTGTACCTGAGCCCGGATTTAAGCCCCATGGCCCTCTACTATCAGTACGAGAGAAGTAACGGCCCGCATCATCCAACGCCCTGCGCAGTGGGGTGTTAGAAGTTGGCCAATTACTTGTGTATAAACGACTGTAGAAATCGTCCTTATCAGAGCCGGAAAAAGGCCGTACGCCACGGATAATAGTTCTGGTACTGACACCGTCGACGTTAGTTGAAGCCGCATTTAGGGAACCAAAGCCGACCCGCATCCGCTCTGACTGACTAACGAAAGCCCGACCGATACCGCCTTGTGAAGCCAACATTCTGGAACGGTAGTAGGTATACCAATTGGCAAAATTCTGGATTTCCTGGGCATAAGTACAAACCCCGCCGGTACAATCGGTGCGGTTAGTCCTGCCACCGCCACTATAAGAGGTCGTGGTTGGCCGGATCTCCACTTTAGTATAACTGGCACGGGCAAAGCGGTTGCCGCCATTATACTGAAAATAGACCGCAGGAAAGAAAGTCCGGGTCTGACTACTGGTGCTGCATGAACTGGAACCAGATGCACCGACAGTACAGGTAACCCAGGTTGCAGACTGCGAGTTGTCTGCCGTTAAATTCCGAGTACCGACATTCCTGATCGGATGATGCGGCGCTGCAGCAGGGGGCGCTGGAGGAAAAGAGCTGCCGTCAGCCCTTACCCAAGGTCGATAGGTAATCTCTGGATTATAGTAAGACTTATTCACCTCGAAGGAGCGCATGGTAGCAACAAAGTTGCGTTCAGCTGCTGCTGTAGAGGATTCGTCACGGAATGAGACTACAGTATTTGTATAATCATCGGCGCCATAAACGCCATTGGCTCGAGGAAACATATAGTACGCTGAACCTCTGAACTCATCCGGCGTAATTTCCCAATGCATTGAACCCGAGTCATCAATAATAAACATAACATTAGGCGGTACAGCACTACCGGTTTGCAGTGGTACATTCGAGATCTGTATTGCACTGTGGGCACTGGCGGCGCCAAAGAGCAATCCGAACAAAAACGCCGGTTTACTCAGCATAGGTATTGCGTTAAAAGGTTTCATAGCTTGTCCTCAACGACGCCAAACGGTTTGTAACATGGTTTCTGCCCGGCCATCATTCGCTGGTACCCTGGCGGTAATTCTAAAGGTAGGTTGCAGGCAATTTGCCGGTATCGTTAACGAACGGTCACAGTCCGGCGGATAGGCCCAGTCCCCCATATATTCGATAATATATTGTGCCTGCACGACCATATCGTCATTCATCGCCGGCCCCGGTTGCCACTGCGAGTTATTCCCCGGCGCCCAACGATCGGCAGCCAGCGGATTGGGTAAATTGTAAATGCCCGGCTGACCTATCAAGCCAACTGGTCCAGCCGGCAAAGCTGCATTTTCTAAACGCCGCTCAGCAAAGAGTAAGGCCGCTTCTGCTTGCTGCATTACCAACTGACTGTCATAGAGGTTACCTGTCATTCGCTCCTGTACCGTGGTACGCCGCATATTACTGACCGCAACCAGAGTAATGGCCAACAGCAGCAGTAAACTGACCACCAAAGCAACACCTTGTTGTCTGGATCTCATCATAATTACCCCAATCTATTACGCAGCGAGACTAAAAAACGAATAGTTCTGGCGTTTTCCGGTACCTCTGTTCCTTGCAAAATAGCCGGATCCAGAGTGAGTGTGACATTGACCGCTATCACCCTGCCCCAGGCATTAGCAGCGGTCACCGCCGCCGCTGTTTGAAATGCCATGGTGTCGCCGTTTAGGTAAGCAAACTGCAGATTGTTTACGCCAAATAGCACCTCTTCATTTAGCTGTCCGCCATTAATCAACGAAGCGCGAAACAATGACGAAACATTGGCATCATCCAGGCTGGGCGCGACAAACCAGGCCACGGACTCCAAACGCATTAGCATGGCGCCATTATTAAAGTTACGCGCCGGGTGCACACCGCAGGCCCAATCCTCCGGCGCGACAAAACCCAGATTAGCGTCACAATTTAATCCGGCTACCATGTGCTGAACCTGATCCTGTGCGGCACCGCCGACCTGACTTACCTGAAAAATACTGGCCAGGTTCTCATCACAGGCAATGGCTAACTCACCGGCCCCGACCACAGAGGGAGTATTTAGTGTTAGCGTTTGGCCATCATATAAACGAATGGTATTACTTCTACCGCCACCATAAAGCACCCGTAATGCTTCTGAGCCATCATTTGCGGCACGGCCATTAATAGCGCCAACCGGTGCAGGCAAACCGCGGATACCCTGACCATCGCGCCAATTGGCCCAAATTGGGTTAGCACCTGCAACCGCGACCACATTTGCTACCCGCGGCGAGTTACCACAACCGGTAAAGCCGGCATTGCGAATATCATGCGCCATTAACAGATGTGCCATGCGGGCGGTATTCTGAATTTCCGCCAGCGCCTGATTGGCGCGGCCAGTGGTTTGATTGGCCAGGAACACTGTCAGAGCACCACCGAGTACCAGTAAGCCCAGTACCATCGCCACCATCAATTCAACCAGCGTGAAGCCTGTTAACTGCTTCTTCATGGCATAATTTCCGTAATAACCCGGCTCTCAACACCGGTTCGCTCATCGCCCCAGACAATGCTGACCAGATAGGTTCCATCCTGCCAGGTTACAACCGGGCAGGTATCAGCCCGTGTCGCTTGTTTCACGTCCAATACCCAGCCATGCGTGCCCAGCTCAGTACTGCCGGTACAATCACTAAAGGCAAAACTGCCCTGCCGTGCCAGCTGTGGATTCGCACGCAGTAACTCAGACAGGGTTTCGGTCAGGATCACTGCCATAGTCCGCTCCAGGGCATTATTGGTATGTCTGACACTGGCACCTTGCAGCGCTGCCACGCCTAATAACCCTATACCCAGCACAAAGACTGCGATCATAACTTCCAGCAGGGTGACACCCCGCTGCATAGTTTGGCTTTTGTAGCTATTGCGATTTTTTTGTTTCATCACTGCACCTACGCTAAGTTTGCCGGGGCATTACAGCCAGCGTTATGAATTTGCACAATTCTGACCCGTCCGCCGGATCTCAGCTGGATATCCCGTGAATTCGGATTGATACTGGCGACATTAGTACACACCCGCAGCACACCGTTCAATACCGCTTCCTGATTGCCCTGGCGCACCACACCTTGCGGATTAAAGCGAATCACCTGGTTAACATTATTGCGGGTCGAGTTATTCACGGCCGGGCTGGCCAACAGGATAAGGTTGGCTGAGCTAAGACGACCGGCTGCAATCACGGTATTATCAGCCGGCCTTAATACCAAATAACCACGCCAGCCCGCAGCAGGTGCATTTTCGCAAACCAGCAGATCATTACTGTGGCAAAATACGATGTCCTGATTTTGCTTAATGGCTTCATTTCTGGCCAACGCCAGTGCACCCAGTATTTCATTTGATTGGCCGGTTAAACGGTTTGCCGCCAGTAAATTGCCAAAGCTGGGCACGGCTACAGTAATCACTATTGCCAGCACCGCCACTGTTACCATTACCTCGATTAACGTAAAGCCGGATATGTTTGCTTTTTGCACAGCCACTTCCTTATCGGGTTGTGAAAACCTGTCTCAGTTTTACTATAGCGGCGAGTACAAACAAGGTAAAAGCCGGCTTGACCAGCGGTTGAAATTTCAGATAAGCGGTTAAGCCAGCGCTTGTTTAACCTGGCTGAGCAGACGGCGGCTAACTTCCAGTAGCTCAGGGCGCCCCTGGCATTGCATATAGTGTTTGCCATCCCGGGTTAACAGCGCCTGACAATGCGCCTTGTGCACCAAGAGACTACGATGGATCCGCAACAACTGATTTGGAAACCGTTGCTGTAGTGCCAACAGACTTTCTTCCAGCAAGATCTCCTGCGCCGGCAGTACCGCCGTCACATATTTATCGCCGGCGCGAAAATAACACACCTCACTCAGTGACAGTGAGCGTTTAATCCCGCCCTGCAGATAGACTAATTTCGCCGTGTCAGACTCCCGGGCTCGCTGGTCCGCCCGCGTTACCAGACTCAACTTCGCCAGTGCTTTATCCAAACTTTGCTGACTGACAGGTTTCAGTAAATAGTCTTTCGGCGCACAGTCATAGGCTGCCAGTGCATGTTCTGCATAAGCGGTGCAAAAGATGATTGCCGGTGGTGTTGGCTGAATGGCGAAAACCCTTGCCAGCTCTAAGCCATTTTTGCCGGGTAAGTTAATGTCCAGAAACACCACATCTGGCAGGTGTTGCTGATTGAGCAGGAGCGCCTGCTCAGCGTCCGCCGCTTCATCGATTTCTGCAAACTGCGCGCTCGTTTGCAGTAAACGTTTTAAGCGGGCCCGTGCCAGAGGTTCATCATCTATGATTAGCGCCCGCATCCGCTGTCTCCCGTTTTATGATAGGTAACACCAGTTTAACCCTGAATACACCATCCTGCGCGCTGCAGCTAAATTGCTGTCGCTCGGCATAAAGCAGATCCAAACGATTGCGGATATTACTCAGCGCAATACCGTTTTGCTGCGTTAAGGCCGTGGCTGGCTGCATAGTGGAGTGGTTAATCGGATTCGTGATCAATAATACCAGCTGCTGCTGTCCAACCAGTAATTGCACCGAAATGGTGACCGGTTGCGACGCTGGTTCAACACCGTAACGTACTGCGTTTTCCAGCAAGGGTTGTAACGTCAGCGCCGGCAGTTGAGTATCCGGATAGTCTGCTGGCAGTTGCCAGTCCAGTTGCAGTTTATCGCCAAGCCGGATCGACTCCAGCTGCAAATACTTGCGTGCTAATGCCAGTTCCTGACTAAGCGGGATCAATTGCCCCGCCTGCATGGCGGCCCGGAATAAATCAGCCAGATCCAACAAACTCTGCTCTGCCGCCGCACTGGATTGATGCGTCAACTCTGCTATCGCATTTAAACTATTGAACAAAAAGTGCGGTGCAATCCTGGCCTGCAGGGCATCTAACTCGGCCCGCTGCTGGGCAACCAGCAGCCTGGCACGCTCGGCATGCATTAACAGTAGTTGAATTAACAATAACGAGACGACAAAAGCCAACAGCATATTCGCTGCAGTAAAATGCCAGAAACTCTGATATTCCGGCAGGCCGGCAGCGAAGTACCACCAGATCACCAGCGACACCAGGACGGTTGCTAACAACAGGGTACTACCGACCAGCGTCGCCAGACGAGGCAAACTGACACCCGGCAAGCGTTGCAAGGCCGGACACAAGAACCCGAGACTTAACAAGGTGATCCAGTGACTGCACAGCGATATCACCCCCAGTCTGAGCCAGGGGTCGCCGCTAATTCCGGGAGCAAAGGCCAGCAGGATAGCTACGGCCTGGGTTAACACCAGCAGCCGCAGCAGCATTTTACCGCGGCAAAGTGATGGAAAAACGCCAGACTGTTCGGGAGCTTGCGTCACAGTCTGTCGCATGGTCGTCTCCGCTTAACGCAGCTCAGCCGGAATGGCGAACACCACATTCTCTTCGCGGCCGGTGGTTTCGGTCACCGTTTTACCGCCCCACATTTTCAACTGGCTAATCACATCCTGCACCAGAATTTCCGGTGCGGAAGCACCGGCGGTAACGGCAACCCGGCTGATACCGTCGAGCCAGCTTTGCTGGATATCGTTGGCGGTATCAATTAAATAGGCTTTACAACCAAGCTTTTCCGCCAGCTCGCGTAAGCGGTTGGAGTTACTGCTATTTTTGGCACCGACAACCAGCATCAGTTCAGCCTTGGCGGCCAACTCGCGCACCGCATCCTGGCGGTTCTGCGTGGCATAGCAAATATCATCTTTGCGCGGCCCTTCAATATCCGGAAAACGGGCGCGCAGTGCATCAATCACATCGGCGGTATCGTCTACCGACAAGGTAGTCTGACTGCTGTAGCACAGCTGTGCTGGATTTTTAACCTGCAGCTTTGCCACATCCTCGACCGATTCCACCAGATAAATGCCACCATCAGCATTATCATACTGGCCCATGGTGCCTTCTACCTCAGGATGTCCCGCATGACCGATCAGGATACATTCGGTGCCTTTGCGGCTGGCGCGGGTCACTTCCATATGCACCTTAGTTACCAGTGGGCAGGTGGCATCAAACACCTTTAAGCCGCGCTGCCGTGCATTTTCACGTACCGCCTGCGACACACCGTGGGCGCTGAAAATCACAATATGGCTATCCGGCACTTCGTCCAGTTCATCCACAAAGACCGCGCCGCGACGGCGTAAACCATCTACCACAAATTTATTGTGGACCACTTCATGTCGCACATAGATCGGATGCGGAAACAGCTCCAGCGCCCGTTCTACAATGCTGATCGCCCGATCAACACCGGCACAAAAGCCCCGCGGGTTAGCGAGTAAAATATCCATCTTTAGCTTACCTGCACAATTTCGACATTGAAGGTCAGAGTCTGACCCGCCAGCGGATGATTAAAATCAACAGTGACCGAATCGCCCACCACGTCCCGCACTAAGCCAGGCAATTCCGAGCCATCCGGCATCGCAAAGCCAATAATGGCGCCAACTTTCGCCGGCGCATCAGCCGAGAATTTACTGCGGTCAACGTAATAAATATTATCCGGGTTCGGCATACCATAGGCGTCTTCCGGGGCTAGGGTAAAGCTTTTTTTCTCACCGGCCGTCATGCCTAACAGCTGAGCTTCAAATGCCGGTGATAAACTGCCATCGCCCATCTGTAATTTTGCCGGCTTGTTATGCACCCGGGTACTCTCGGCTGCACTGCCATCGGCCAGCGTGATATCAAAGTGGAAAATTACCGTACTTTTGGCCTGAATTTCGCTCATTTTTTTGCCTCGGAATCACTGCTAAAACTGTCCCAGATAATCAGGGCGGCGCCAATACAGATCGCCGAATCTGCGATATTAAAGGCCGGATAATGCCAGGTCTGGTAATACAGATGGAAAAAGTCTATTACGTAACCATAGATGCTGCGATCAATTAAATTACCGATAGCACCGGCAAACACCAGGCTTAATGCCAGTCCCAGCTTAATCTGCTGCCGTGGTAACCGGCTCATCCAGACCGCAATCACGCTACTTATCACCACCGCCAGAATCGTAAAGAACCAGCGCTGCCAGCCACCGGCGTCACTTAAGAACGAAAAGGCAGCGCCATAGTTACGCACATAGGTCAGATTAAAAAATGGCAACAGTTCAATCGAATCGTACAGGGCCATATTCTGATGTACCAGCTGCTTGGTCAGCTGATCCAGACCGATTAACAGCAGGATCAGCCACCACCAGCGCCAGGCGGTATTATTAAACAACTGCATCAGGCAAATTCCCGCTGTTCACCGCTACCTTCTACGTTACTGACGCAACGTAAACAAATACCCGGATGGGCGGCATCGGCGCCGACATCATGACGGTGGTGCCAGCAGCGCTCGCACTTGGCGGCGGTAGAGGCTTCTACCAGCACACTTAAACCTTTAATGGCGGTGGCCACCGCCGCAGCAGCCGGTTGCTCCGCACTCACCTTAGCGGTTGACGTAATCAGCACAAAACGCAGCTCGTCGCCCAGCTGTGACAGCGCCTGCACCAATTCAGCACCGGCGAACAGTGTTACTTCAGCCTGTAAAGAGGCGCCGAGCTTTTCTTCGCGGCGCGCTGCTTCCAGCACCTTATTCACTTCATCGCGTACTTCTAACAGCTGTTGCCAGAAGGCGTCACTGAATTTACCTGCCGGTAAGTTGGCAAAACCCGGATACCAAACATCGGTAAACACATAAGGCGTGCTCTGGCCTGGTAAGGCCTCCCAGATTTCCTGCGCGGTAAAGCTCATTACCGGCGCCATCCAGCGTACCATCGCCTGAGCGATATGATACAGCGCAGTCTGGCAGGAGCGGCGGGCTTTGGACTCGGTGTGCGCGGTATACTGGCGATCTTTAATCACATCCAGATAGAAACTGCCAAGCTCCACGGTACAGAAATTCATCAGTTTCTGACTTACCTGATGGAACTGGTAGTTATCGTACGCATCAATAATTTCTTGTTGTAACTTCGCCGCCCGGTTTACGACCCACAGGTCCAGCTCAACCAGTTCATTAAATGGCAGTGCATCCGTTTGCGGGTTAAAGCCATTCAGGTTGGCCAGCAGGAAACGCGCGGTATTCCGAATACGGCGGTATTTATCAGCGGCACGGTTCAGAATTTCATCCGATACCGTCATCTCCGAGGTGTAGTCC